>Ga0326514_10000084_pt1 | contig 55469 bp, 40 predicted proteins | sample 3_2548_0518_D_FD_203653 | JGI IMG/M metagenome (GOLD analysis project Ga0326514, IMG submission 203653) | Bovine rumen microbial communities from UC Davis, California, United States - 3_2548_0518 | ecosystem: Host-associated > Mammals > Digestive system > Stomach > Rumen | place: USA... | reverse complement strand
GTCGGACTTCCTAATGTAGGAAAAAGCACGCTTTTCAACTCACTGACCAAGGCAGGCGCCGAAGCTGCCAACTATCCGTTCTGCACCATCGACCCGAACGTCGGTGTCGTCGCAGTCCCGGATAAGAGGCTGAAGCTCCTGGGAGATCTTTACAATACCCAGAAGATCACTCCGGCAGTCATCGAGTTTGTCGATATCGCAGGTCTGGTCAAGGGCGCTTCCAAGGGCGAAGGTCTGGGCAACCAGTTCCTTGCCAATATCCGTGAGTGCGATGCAATCGTCCATGTCGTCCGCTGCTTCGATGATTCCAATGTCATCCATGTCGACGGAAGCGTTGATCCGGTCCGTGATATAGAGACCATCAACCTCGAGCTGATCTTCGCAGATATCGAAGTCCTCGAGAAGCGTATGAGCAAGGTCGGACGCGCTGCAAGGAACGATAAGGACCAGGCAGCGGAGTTTGAGATGCTGAAAAGACTGAAGGAGCATCTGGAAGACGGCAAGCTTGCGATCTCTTTTGAGAGACAGAGCGACAAGGAAGAGGAATGGTTCAGCGAGTATGATCTTCTGACCGCAAAGCCCGTCATCTTTGCGGCAAATGTCTCTGAGGACGATGCTGCCGATGATGGAGCAGACAATCCGTACGTCCAGGCTGTCCGCGAGTATGCAAAGAACTCCGGATCAGAGGTATTTGTAGTCTGCGCAAAGATCGAGGAAGAGATCTCCGAGCTTGACGACGATGAGAAAGCAGAGTTCCTTGCAGACCTCGGACTGAAGGAATCCGGACTGGATAAGCTGATTGCGGCATCCTACAGCCTGCTTGGGCTGATGTCCTTCCTGACGGCAGGAGAGAAGGAAGTCCGCGCATGGACCATCCGGAAGGGGACCAAGGCTCCGCAGGCAGCCGGAAAGATCCACTCCGATTTCGAACGTGGATTCATCAAGGCAGAAGTAGTCAATTACAAGGACCTGCTTGACTGCGGATCCCTGGCAGCTGCAAGAGAAAAGGGAATCGTCCGCATGGAGGGCAAGGATTATGTTGTCCAGGACGGAGATGTCATACTGTTCCGGTTTAATGTGTGACAGATCATCACGGAGGTACTTTGTCTGCTTCATTTGCGGATATGGCAGCTGAGCACGCAAAGTACCATCCGTGACGGAAAGTGGCACCAGGGTAAGCAGCGGTACGGAAGGCGGAAGGAAGGGGCTGTTTTATGCACTATGATATTGCATTTCCCCATCTGGGAATCTATCTTGATCATGTGATCAAGTCCATCACCCTTCCGGGCGGCTTTACGATCGCTGTCTATGGGATCACGATGGCCCTGAGTATGCTTGCCGGGCTTTGGATCGCCATGTATGCGGCAAAAAAGACCGGTCAGGATCCCGACCGGTATATGACATTTTCACTGATCGCAATCGTCACATCACTTCTAGGGGCACGAATCTATTATGTTGCCTTCACCTGGGACTACTACAGCAGACATCCGCTGCAGATCCTGAACTTCCGCGGAGGCGGACTCGCCCTCTACGGGTCCCTGATCGCAGGAGTCCTGACTCTCATCATCTACGCGAAGATAAGAAAGATGAAAGTAACACTGATGCTGGATACAGCCAGCGTCGGCATGGTACTTGGACAGGTCATCGGGAGATGGGGAAATTTCTTTAACCGGGAAGCCTTCGGAGAGTATACGGATAACTTATTCGCCATGCGGCTTCCTCTGGATGCAGTGAGGGCAGATGAGGTGACGGATCTCATGAAGCAGCATGAGCAGGTCATCGACGGCGTAACCTATATTCAGGTCCATCCCACTTATCTGTATGAATCACTCTGGAATACCGGCGTCCTGATCATCCTGCTGACCATCACGCTGAAAAAAATCAAGAAGTTTGACGGAGAGATCTTTCTATGGTACCTGCTTCTCTATTCGGCAGGACGATTCTGGGTGGAAGGACTGAGGACGGACCAGCTGCGTTTCGCAGGGACAAAGATCGCGGTATCCCGGCTTCTGGCAGCGATACTGGTTATCGTATCACTGATTTTCCTGACCGGGATGAGAATGAAACTGAGAAAGAAGATGAGGAATCCACATGGCAGTAACGGATATCGGTATTGATCTTGGCACGACCAGCGTGCTTGTATATGTAAAAGGCAGAGGAGTCGTCCTCAAAGAACCAAGTGTGGCAGCCATGGACCGGACGGAGGACAGAATCCGTGCGATCGGTGAGGATGCCCGTCAGCTTCTGAGTAAATCACCGGGAACACTTCGCGAGATCCACCCGATGGAGAACGGGATCATCGCTGACTATGTTGTCACCGAGCAGATGCTCCGCTATTTTATCCAGAAGGCAGTCGGAAGGCTTTCTTTCCGGAAACCGAAGATCTGCATCTGCATTCCGACCGACCTGACCGAGGTCGAGAGGCATGCGGTGGAGGATGCCGGCTATCAGGCAGGGGCAAGAGAAGTCGACATGGTCGAGGAACCAATCGCGGCAGCGATCGGAGCAGGCATTGACTTCTCGAAGCCGAGCGGCAACATGATCGTAGATATCGGGGGAGGAAGCACCCATGCTTCGATCCTGTCCATCAACGGAATCGTGGAATCCGCTTCCGTCAAAGTCGGCGGAAATGATTTTGATGCGGCCCTCATGCGCTATATCCGTACCCAGTTCGGAGTGGCAGTCGGCCAGCAGGCTGCGGAAGAGATCAAGATGCAGGTCGGGACTGTCTATGAACGCCCGGAAGAGCGGTTTTTGGAGTTTATAGGAAGAGATATCGAGACAGGTCTTCCCAAGAATGTCCGGATCAGCTCCCAGGACTGCAGGATTGCTTTCCGCGAACTGACCGGAAGGATCGTGGAGACCGTACACAGCGTACTTGAGAAAACGCCGCCTGAACTGGCCCAGGACGTAGCCCAGAGGGGAATTGTCCTTGTGGGAGGCGGAAGCCTGATCGATGGGATGGAGGATCTTCTCGAAACCCGGACGGGTGTCAATGTAGTAACCTGCGATGATCCGCTCTGCGCGGTCGCGATCGGGACCGGCCGAAGCGGTGAACTGCTTGATTTCTAAGTACGGGTATATGAATGGCAGAAACAAAGATCAAAGGATTCGTATCGCATATCACATACAGGAGTGAGGAGACCGGATATACGGTCCTCACCCTGTCTCAGGATGGGGAAGAGATCACGGCTGTCGGCATTCTCCCGGAGATCGGGGAAGGCGAGACCATTGAATGTACCGGCAGCTATCAGACCCATTCTACTTACGGAAGACAGTTCCGCATCCGCGAATTTTCGCTCTCGGCTCCGGAAGATGAAACAGCGATGGAGCGTTATCTTGCCTCCGGCCTGATCAAGGGAATCGGTAAGGCGCTTGCCCACAGAATCGTAAAAAAATTCCACCAGGACACATTTGACATAATCGAAAAAGACCCTGACAGGCTGGCTGAGGTGAATGGGATCTCCCGAGCCAAAGCCCGTGATATCTATCTTCAGGTGACAGGGAAGAAAGACCAGAGAGACGGCGTTCTTTTTCTGTCACGCTATGGAATCTCCAATACCCTGGCTGTCCGGATCTTCAAAACTTACGGGAATGACATCTACCGGATCATCCGTGAGAATCCCTACCGTCTTGCGGACGAACTTTCCGGAGTAGGCTTCCGCACGGCAGATGAGATCGCAAAGAAAGCCGGTATGGCAATAGATTCCGGATTCCGCATCTCGAGCGGCATTCTTTATGCTCTGCAGCTGGAAGGAAGGAATGGCAATATCTATGTTCCGGAGCAGATCCTTCTGAAGAAAGCAGCCAGCATTCTTGATATACCGGTCGTCCGGACAGAGTCTGGCACTTCGGTGCCGGCATCCTTTCTGCAGGATGACGAGGGGTATGCCCGCCTGCTTGCTTCCTGCCTTTATGACCTTGAAGCAGACAAGAAGGTAATCATAAAGAAAGAAGAAGGGGAAAACAGGGTCTATGAGCCCAGGGTTTTCTACACGGAACTCCGCGTTGCGGAAAGTCTTTGTGACCTGAATGTCAGCTTTAAGAAAGAAGCAGAGGAAGCAGAAAAGCTGGCAAAGTCCGCGGAGGAAAAAACAAAGACGAAGCTTGACGAACATCAGCGTGAAGCGGTCATTCTTGCAGAATCTTCGGGAGTATTGATCCTGACGGGAGGCCCCGGAACCGGAAAGACGACGACCATCAATACGATGATCACGATGTTCGAAGAACAGGGGCTGAAGATCGCTCTGGCTGCGCCGACCGGAAGGGCAGCCAAGCGGATGGAGGAAGCAACCGGGCATGATGCGAGTACGATCCACAGACTTCTGGAAGTCTCCGGGGATCCGGAGAAAGGGACAGTCGCTTTCGGAAGGAATGAGGACCAGCCTCTCGAGCAGGATGTCGTGATCATCGATGAGATGTCCATGGTAGATATCTTCCTGATGGGCAGCCTTCTGAAAGCAATCATTCCCGGCACCCGCCTGGTCCTGGTAGGAGATTCCAATCAGCTGCCATCCGTAGGACCGGGCAGGGTTCTCAAGGATATGATCGAATCGGGCATTCTGCCGACGGTGACCCTGACGACTGTATTCCGGCAGGCGCAGGAAAGCGAGATCGTCATGAATGCCCATAAGATCCACAGAGGAGAGCACCCTGATCTGAAGGCAGGAGGGAAGGATTTCTTTTTCCTCAGGCGACCGGGTGCGGATGCCATCATTCAGTCGGTGCTCCGGCTGGTCAAAGACCCGAATTTTGCAAATTACTGGGAGACTCAGCCAGCGGAGATCCAGGTCATGACACCGACCAAGAAAGGGCTGGCAGGGACACTCAATCTGAACCAGATGATGCAGCAGGAACTGAATCCCCCTGACCGGAAGAAAAGAGAGTGGCAAAGAGGCGATGTGATCTTCCGGGAGGGAGACCGGGTCATGCAGATCCGCAATAATTATCAGATCGAGTGGACGAGCCGGGGGCGCTATGGGATGGTCATCGATGGCGGGACCGGTGTCTATAACGGAGATATAGGCGTGATCAGCAAGATCGACCCGCTGACAGAACTGATGACGGTCATCTTTGACGAAAACAAATGCGTTGATTATGAAAAGTCCGCGCTGGACCAGCTTGAGCTGGCTTACGCTGTCACGGTCCACAAAGCCCAGGGATCAGAATATCCGGCTGTCATCATCCCTATGCTGAGCGTTCCGAAGATGCTGATGAACCGGAACCTGATCTATACGGCTGTAACCAGAGCGAGAAAGTGTGTTGTGCTGATCGGAGACCCGCAGGTCTTTTATGACATGATCGATTCCACCACGGAAGAAGAACGATATACATCGCTTTCCCTTCGTCTGGTGGAGTGCGGAAAATCCTCCGCCGGCAAGAAAGAGGAGGCAGATCCATTTGCATGGATGGATGAGGAAAGCGAAGAGCCTGGGGAATAAAGTCCTGGATCTTCTTTATCCGCGAAGATGCCCGGTCTGCGGCAGGATTCTGAGACCGGAAGAAAAACTGATCTGCAGGGAATGCGGGCGTAAGCTCCCCTGGGTCAGGGAGCCGGTGTGCATAAGATGCGGGAAACCGATCGACGACCCGGAAAAAGGCCTGTGCGCCGACTGTCTGAAGACGGACCATATGTATAATGAAGGACGGTCAGCGCTTCTGTACGAAAAGGGGATCCGCCTTTCCGTGAACCGGATGAAATTTTACAATCACAGGGAATATATTCCTTTCTATGCAGCCTGCATACAGGCCGCCGGAAGAAAATATATGCGGCTATGGCAAGTGAGATGCATCATTCCGGTGCCGATGCACCCGAAAAAGAGAGAGGAGAGGGGATTTGACCAGACGGAACTTCTGGCAAAGGAGCTCTCAAAGATGTGCGGAATTCCGGTTCTTGAGAATGTGCTCCTCAGGGTACGCTATACGAAGGCATCCAGAAAACTTGGCAGGGAACACCGGCTTGCAAATCTGAGAGGAGCATTTGCCGTAAGAAAGGGAGTAAAGATCCCGGAGCCGGTCCTTCTTCTGGACGATATCTATACGACGGGGACGACGATGGACAATGCTGCAAGAGCCCTCCGGAAGGCGGGCGTAAGGGAGATCTATTTCCTGACTCTCTGTACCGGGAGAGGAGCCGCGTGATCATAAAACTTTTGATTTGCGGTAGAATTTCGGGAAATATCCGTTATAATGAAATTGGCTTTCATAACGAATCACACAGACAGAAGAGGTACTCAGGATGCAGGCTGCCGGTGAGTGGCTAAGTTCATATTTTTACTGGCTTCATCTTCCGGCGATTACCATCACGCCGATCGATGTGGTCCAGATTCTGATCCTCGCCTGGATCATCTATAACGTCCTGAAGTGGATCAAGACGTCCCATGCATGGTCCCTGCTGAAGGGAATCATCGTGATCAGCGTCTTTGTTGCCCTGATCTACCTGTTCCAGATGTCAACTCTGATCTATATCATCAATCAGGGGCTGAGTCTTGTGATCATGGCGGCTATGGTCATCTTCCAGCCGGAGCTGAGGAAGGCTCTGGAATCTCTTGGGCAGAGACAGATTGTCAACAGACTGTTCACGGCCAGCAAACAGTTTGAGCAGCTTTTTTCTGACCGGACCATGAACGAGATCATCCGCGGATGCGAGGAGATGAGCCGGGTCAAGACCGGCGCACTGATCGTTATCGAACAGAATGACAGCCTCCAGGAATATGAGCGGACCGGAATCGAAGTGGATGCACTCGTCACTTCCCAGCTTCTGATCAATATCTTCGAGAAGAATACCCCTCTTCATGACGGAGCAGTTATCGTGAGAGGAGACCGTGTCACAGCAGCTACCTGCTACCTTCCTTTGTCTGACAACATGAGGCTGAGCAAGGAACTGGGAACCAGGCATCGCGCCGGAGTCGGCGTGTCCGAGGTCACGGATTCTCTTACCATCATCGTCTCGGAAGAGACAGGAAGAATCTCTCTTGCCTACCGCGGAAGGCTTGAGCGGGCAGTGAGTGAAGACAGATTCCGCGCAAGGATGACAGAGTTCCAGAATAAGTCCGAGCTGAAGCGAAGACCGATCTTCAGGAAGGAGAAGTCCAGGAATGATTCATAAAATCGGGGAAGCGCTTTTCCGTAATATCGGACTGAAGGTCGTCGCCCTGGTCATCGCGTTTTTTATCTGGCTGGGCGTTACGAATACCAGCAATCCGGTCAAGACGCAGCTGTTTTCGAACGTACCGATCACGGTTGTCAATCAGGATGCTGTCGCAGATATCGGAAAAGTCGTGGAGCAGAAGGGGAATGGAACGGTTACCTTGCGTGTGACGGACAGAAGATCTGTCCTGAGCCGGCTTTCCAAAAGCGGAACAGATTTTTATGTGGAAGCCGATATGGAGAACCTGAATGAAAAGATGAACACGGTTCCCCTGACCGTTACCTGCAGGAATCCTTCTGTTACATGGGATAAGATACAGATTCAGCCGGCTTCCCTTGCAGTCACGCTGGAAGATAAAGTCGAGCAGACTTATGTTGCTTCTATCTCTGCGAGCGGATCGCCGGACAGTGGCTATGAAGTTGGGTCGACGTCGGTTGAGTCAGGCAAGAATATCGTACTTGCGGGACCGGCCTCTCTCATGAGAAGGATCAACCAGGTTGTGGCACCGATCGATGTCAGCGGACTGTCAGAGAATGCATCGCTGAGCAGTGTGCTGAAAGTCTATGATAAGAACGGAGACGAACTGACGGATGCCCAGATGAGCTCTCTGGAGTTCAAGGATGCAACCGGGACCGTCATCAAAGATCATACTGTCAAAGTGTATGTGGACTTCTGGAAGGTCAGGACGGATGTTCCGATCAAGGTCCAGACAGCCGGTACGCCCGCCTGGGGCTACCGGGTTTCCTCAATCAAGACGATCCCGGAGACAATCTCGGTCGTAGGATCGGATCTGGCTCTTGAACAGATGGGGAACCAGTTCGATGTGTCGGACGTGATCAATGTATCGGGGGCTTCCGAAAATGTGAAACAGGAGATCAATCTTGACGACAGCCTGGAGACGATGGGAAACCTGAGACTGATCGCAGATGCGGATCCTACGATAGAAGTTGAAGTTACGGTCGAGAAGAACGGGGATGTCACGCTGGATGTTCCGCTTAGTGATATCGAGGTGACGAACAGACCGAAGGGTATGGATCTTGTCATCACTCCGGCTGACAAGGTTGCGGTCAGCGTCCACTCTGAGGAGGAGAACGGGAGACCGCTTACAACGAATGACATATCGCTCAGCATCGACCTGAGTAAGTGCGCAGAACCGGGTTCCTATGAGATCCCGGTGAAAGTGGAACTCCCGGATGGTTATGAACTTGCGGGAGACGTGACCCTGACGATCGTATCATCGAAGCAGGAACCTTCAACAGAGGAGAATTGAGCATGGTATCGGAAAAAATTGTGATCAGGACGGAAAAAGGCCTCCATCTGAGACCTGCGGGCAAGATCTGTGATCTGGCCTTGAGTTTCAAGTCTCATTCACGGATGAAGATCGGAGACAGTGTGTACAACCTGAAAAGTATGCTCAGTGTTCTCAGCGCCCAGGTGACATCGGGCGTGGAGATCGAGATTACCTGTGAAGGAGCGGATGAAAAAGAAGCGTTGAAAGCACTGTGTGACCTGATGACGGGTGACCTTGATGCTTCCTGAACTGCCGGAGGAAGAGGATTTTTCCCGGGGCACGGCCGGACTTGTCCGGTCGTGCCTTAATTGTTATAATATCAGGATAGTCAGGAAAGGATGGTTGTGATGTCAGGCAGAAAAAAATTTTCAAAAGTGCTGATTACAGTTCTTCTGTCTTCTATTATCATGATCCTTGCTTCATCTGCCGCGATGGCAGGTTTTGTGAGGAAAGACGGGAGAAGATATTTTTACAGATACGGCAATCAGGTTACAGGCTGGCTGAAACGCGGGAAGAGGACCTATTATCTGGACCCGGAGCAGGGCGGCGCAGCGGCTGTCGGCTATACAAAAATCGGAGAGAAAGCCTATTTCTTCCGTAAGAATGGCGTCATGCTCAAAAAGAGCTTCATCCGGTCGGGAGAGGGAAACTATTACTATGCATTGAAGGGCGGCAGACTTGCCAGAGGACTCCGGAAGATCAAGGGCAGATATTATTACTTCGACTGGGGAACAAATCTCATGAAGACCGGGTGGGTGAAGACTGCCCGCTATACCTACTACATGAAAGCAGCCGGAAGCCAGAAAGGATCTGCCGTCACCGGCTGGATGAGAAAGCAGAAAAAGACTTATCACTTTGACTGGAAGGGCCGGATGACGACCGGATTTGCAGATATTGACGGAAGCAGGTACTATTTTGACGAAAAGACAGGAGCTCTGGTCAAAGGAACCGTCAGGGCGGGCGGCAAAACCTATCGCACCGACAACAACGGAGTGATCAGTAGCGTGAAAGCTCCGGAACCGACCGGCCCCTGGAATATTAAAGTAAATCAGAATACCTGTACAGTAACAGTATACAGAGGGACAGTCCCGGTGAAAGCTTTCGCCTGCTCGGTTGGCGTGAACGGGAGGACTCCGAACGGAACCTTCTATATCCGTGACAAATTGCGCTGGCATGAACTCATGGGACCTTCCTGGGGGCAGTGGTGTGAGCATATCACCGGTGATATCCTCTTCCATTCGATCCCTTATAACTCATATTGTAACAAGTATTCCATGTCCAGTCATGGTTACAATATGCTGGGGCAGCCGGCATCCCACGGATGTATCCGGCTGGCCGCTTCAAGTGCCAAGTATATCTATGACAATGTACCTGTTGGCTCCAAGGTCGTGATCTTCAGGGGGTCTTCCGGCGATGACCCGCTCGGAAAGCCGATGACACCTTATGTTGGCTGGTGGGGGCATACCTATGACCCGACCGACCCGACTGTGTGAAATAAGAACGGAAGTATACCGGCCATGCCGGAGTAGATGTCTATGAGAAGAGAGAAATATAAGCGCCTGATCATGTTCTTTGCTTCCCTGTTCGTGATCGGGATCCAGACTGCGAACTTTGCGTGGATCTGGTTCAATTTCTACAATAAAAAGGGCGTTATGCGCTTTTTCTACTGGCGCAGGGGAAACTGGGCTCTGATCGGGCTCTATTTTCTGACTGTGCTTCTGATGAGCAAGCTTTTCGGCGCCCTGAAAGTTGGCTACATGAGAGTTCTGGACGTGATCATCGCCCAGATCTTTTCTGTGCTCAGCACCAATATCGTAGCTTATATTCAGCTGGCCCTGATCGGCCGCTGGAAGTTCCTGACCCATACCGGGCCTATCCTGAAGCTGACTTTTGTCAACCTTCTTGTGGTCCTTCTATGGGTGGTCTTTATGCGGTGGATCTACAATACCATCTATCCGCCCAAGTCTGTCATCCTTGTCTATGATGTCCATAACCCGGAAAAACTGCTGAAGAATATCGCTTCCAGAAAAGATAAGTATATGGTCGCGGAAGCAGTCATGATCGATAAGGGACTTGAATACGTGAAAAGCAGGATCGTGAATTACCAGACCTGCATCCTGGGCGATATGCCTGCCCACGAGCGGAATATCCTGGTGAAGTTCTGCTTTGAAAAGAATATCCGCTGCTATGCGAGCCCGAAGATCTCGGATATCATGCTGATGGGCGCAGAGAAGATCCATATGTTCGATACGCCGCTGCTCCTTATGAGGAACAGAGGCCTTACGGCGGAGCAGGCTTTCGTCAAGCGTCTGCTTGATATCGTGATCTGCGTGGTCCTGGCGGTGATCCTGTCGCCGGTCCTTCTTTTGATCGCCGTATTGGTGAAATGTTATGACGGGGGGCCGGTTTTCTATCGCCAGGACCGTCTGACGCAGGATGGGAAGGTCTTCCGGATCATCAAGTTCCGCTCTATGCGGGTCGATTCGGAGAAGCAGGGTGCCCGGCTTGCGGCACAGGGTGACAGCAGAGTCACCCCCGTCGGCAGAGTGATCCGCAAGATCCATTTTGATGAACTGCCGCAGCTTTTTAATATCATCAAGGGTGATATGTCGATCGTCGGCCCGAGACCGGAGCGTCCGGAGATCGCTGCCCAGTATGAGAAAGAGATACCGGAGTTCTCCTACAGACTGAAGATGAAAGCCGGCCTCACAGGCTATGCCCAGGTCTATGGCAAGTACAATACAAAGCCTTATGACAAGCTGAAGCTGGACCTTACCTATATCGAGAACTATTCCCTCTGGCTGGATTTCCAGCTGGTCGCATCCACGGTCAAAGTTATCTTCCAGAAAGAGAATACAGAAGGGATCGACAAATCCCAGAAAACCGCGCTTGGAGATGTGCGGCAGGAGAGCAGGAGGGATCTTGAACAGGAGGTCCAGCATACGGTCGATGAGATCAAGTGGCAGCAGCAGATGAGCGCTTTCCGGCCGGATGATCTGGAGCAGACCAGGGAGGAAGCAGCAGGACTACCCAGAGGAGTGAAAGTATGCGATGTGGAAGCTCCCCATGAGCCCGGGCTTCTCGTCTCCGTGATCATCCCATGTTATAATGCCACCCGCACGATATGTTCTGCGATCGACAGCGCACTGATGCAGGACATGCACTTTGAGTCTTCCCAGAAGGTGGGAAGAGGTGCTGTACAGGAGCTGGAAGTCATCGTTGTGGATGACTGCTCCACCGATGACTTCCGGAAGGTGGAAGAGAGATACCGGCATGACCCGAGAGTTTCCTTCTACCATAATGAGAAGAGGCTGGGGGTCGCGAAATCAAGGAACCGCGCCGTTCTCCGTGCAAGGGGGCAGTATACTGCGTTCCTTGACTCGGATGATATCTGGACGAAGGATAAGCTGAAGAAGCAGTTTGCGAGGATCTATGAGACAGGATGCGTCCTCTGCTGCAGTGGAAGGGCTCTGATGAATCCGGACGGAAGCATGACGGACAGAAAGATCGGTGTGAAGGAAATCCTGACCGAGAAAGACCTGCTGATGCAGAACCCGGTCAACTGTTCATCCGTAGTTGTCCTGACTTCTGTCATGAGACAGTTCCCGATGACCCATGAGGATGCCCATGAGGACTATATTGCCTGGATGCACATCGTCCGGAAGTACGGCAGAATCTGTGCAGTGAACGAACCACTTTTGCTCTACCGGCTTTCCGAGTCAGGAAAGAGCGGACGCAAGCTGAACAGTGCAAGGATGACTTACCGGTCCTACCGCTATATGGGACTTTCCACCTTTAAGAGCTGTATGTGCTTTATTGCTTATGCTTTCAATGGATGGAGAAAGTATCACAGCCGTCCATCAGGGAAAGACTGATTATGCTGAAATATCTGATTACCGAAAGAAAACTGATCTATACGCTCGCAAAGAATGATTTCAGAAAGAAATTCGCCGGCTCCTATATGGGGGTGCTCTGGGCGCTGGTCCAGCCGGCCGTGACCGTGCTCATGTACTGGTTCGTCTTTCAGGTCGGTCTGAGGCAGACGCAGAGCTATGGGGGCGTTCCCTTCATCCTCTGGATGCTGGCAGGACTTGTTCCCTGGTTTTACTTTAATGATGCGCTTACAGGTGGGACCAGTTCCCTGATCGAATATAACTATCTGGTCAAGAAAGTTGTCTTCCGGATCGAGATCCTTCCGATCGTCAAGGCGTGTTCGGCACTTTATGTGCATGCTTTCTTTGTAGCTTTGACTTTTGCTTTGTACTGTATCTACGGGAAGTTCCCCGGCTGGTATACCTTGCAGCTTTTCTATTATTCCGGCTGCATGTTTATCCTGGTTCTGAGCCTCGCATACGGAACATCTGCGATCTCGGCTCTGGTAAAGGATAATGTCCAGCTGATCGCGATCGTTCTTCAGATCGGTGTCTGGTTTACGCCGATCATGTGGAATCTCCAGGATATCGGGAAGAATCTTCCGAAGGTCCTGGTCTGGATCTTCAAGGCGAATCCTATGTACTACATCTGCTACGGGTACAGAGACAGCCTGATTGACCATGTTCCCTTCTGGAAACATCCGGTTTTGACGGTATATTTCTGGGCCTTTACGCTCCTGGCTTATCTTTGGGGAACGAAGACCTTCCGGAGATCCAGAGGACATTTTGCAGATGTGCTGTAACGCATAGACATGCAAGAGGCAGCAGCATAGCGGTCCGCTGCGTTACAGAACCATTGCTGTAACGATTATCATCAGAGCGAAGTTCAGAGAATTCCGGACTTTGCACATTTGCGAATGCAAAGCCCGGAAACTCTGTGCAAAGCTTCAGACAGAAATAAGGAGTAACATCTTGTCTTTATTCGGCAAAAAGAAAGAATCTTCTTCTGCGGCAGTCGGAACAAAAGAGGATGCGATCGTCGTCACAGACGTCTCAAAAGTGTACCGGCTTTACGACCGCCAGAGGGACCGTCTGTGGGAGACCCTGGGACTCGATATCAGGAAGCAGTATAAGGAAAAGTATGCCTTAAGCCACATCAGCTTCAAGGTAAAGAGAGGCGAGACGATCGGCATCATCGGGACAAACGGTTCCGGAAAGAGCACCATGCTCAAGCTGATCACCGGGGTCCTGACACCGACTGCCGGCCGCATCGATGTGGATGGGAGGATATCGGCGCTTCTTGAACTTGGCGCAGGCTTCAACCAGGAGTACACCGGCCTTGAGAACATCTACCTGAATGGGACCATGATCGGTTTCAGCAAGGAGGAGATTGACCGGAGACTTGATGCGATCATCCGCTTTGCTGATATCGGAGACTATATCAACCAGCCGGTCAAGTCCTACTCTTCGGGTATGTTTGTAAGGCTGGCATTTGCGGTTGCGATCAATATCGATCCGGAGATCCTGATCGTCGATGAGGCGCTTTCCGTCGGAGATGTATTCTTCCAGTCCAAGTGCTACCGCAAGTTCGAGGATTTCAAAAGGGCAGGCAGGACGATCCTCTTTGTCTCGCATGACTTGTCCGCGATCTCCCGCTACTGTGACAGGGCGATCCTGCTGAACCAGGGCGATATGATCTACGATGGCACGCCCAAGGAAGCGATCGATATCTACAAGAAAGTCCTGGTCGATCAGTTCCGGAAGGGAGAAGAACCGGAAATTGCCGCTGGTGGAAGGAGCGGTGAAGGGCAGACGGACGGGGAGAAGAGATGGAAGGATTTCTATCCGGTCAACCCGAGTCTTGTCGAATATGGCGAGAAGAACGGTGAGATCACCGACTATGCGCTTCTCGATGAGAAAGGCATGCCGGCATCGAACTTCATCAAGGGAACCAGGTTCACGGTCCGCATGAAGATCAGGGCGCATGGAGATATCCTGGAGCCTATCTTTGCATTTACGATCAAGAACATGAAGGGCATCGAGATCTGCGGCACCAATACCACCATGGAGAAGATCCCTGTTCCGACCATGCATGATGGGGACGAGCATATTGTGGAGTTCACCCAGAAGATCGATCTTCAGGGCGGCGAATACCTCCTTTCCCTTGGCTGCACGGGTTATCAGGATGGCATGTTCCGTGTGTTCCACAGGCTTTACGACGTGATCTCGCTCACGGTCGTGTCCAACCGTGACACCGTTGGCTTTTTTGACATGAACAGCACCTGTGTGCTGGATCCGGAGATTTGATATGGCAGAAATGAATCTCAGCTACTATAGTGGCTCCGATCAGTATTCAGACGGGGACGTCGAGGACAGGATCCTCGAGGCTGTCTCCGGCGGGGAGGAAGAGGGGGCTGCCGCAGAGGCGCCGGAGATAGAGAACAGCGATGATGCATTCGCTTTCCTTTACCATCTGTCGCCGGTCAGGGAGAATATTCTTTCCTGGTATCCTTTCAAAAAGGGAGCTTCCGCCCTTGAGATCGGAGCGGGTCCCGGAGCCGTGACGGGAGTACTCTGCAGAAAACTGGCTGATGTCACTTCTGTGGACCTCTCAAAAAGGCGCTGCCAGATCAACTACGAACGCCATAAGGATGCGGATAATCTGACGATCTGTGTCGGAAACTTCAATGATATGAAGTTCTCCGGCTTTTTTGACTATGTGATCCTGAACGGGGTCTTCGAGTATGCGGGTTCCTTCACGGAAGGAAAGAAGCCCTATGAGAATTTCCTGAAGACCTGCGCAGGCTTTCTGAAGAAGGACGGCGTCCTGCTTGTGGCGATCGAAAACCGGCTTGGGCTCAAGTACTTTGCAGGCGCCCCGGAAGACCATACCGGCAACTACATGGAGGGCCTTGGCGGCTATCAGAAGGGGTCCGGAGTGAAGACTTTCTCAAAGGGCGAGTGGAGGCAGCTGACGGAGAGCTGCGGCATGAAGGTAAAGAAGTTCTACTATCCCTATCCGGACTATAAGTTCCCGAATGAGGTCTTTACAGACGAAAGCCTGTCAGCCGATTCGTTCAGCCGGAATAACTGGAATTTCAACGAGAGAAGGATCGAGCTTTTCCCGGAAGAGGGGATCGCAGAGGCGATGGAGAAGGACGGCGTACTTTCCTCCTTCATGAATTCGTTCCTGCTTGAACTGACTTTTGACCCATCAGCAGATGGTGCAGCAGAGAAGGATGGTCCCGGTCAGATCCTCTATGCGAAGATGAACAGCGACCGCGCGAGACATTTCCGGATACAGACCGTGATCGCGCAGGACGCGGACGGAAGGAAGGAAGTCGTCAAGAGCCCGCTCTGCCCGGAGGCCAAAGAGCATCTTGAGCGGATGAGCCGGCATGAGGCATCCTTCCCGGAGGGGACGATCCGCCTGTCCGGAAAAGACTACAGGGTTTCTCTTCTCAGGGGCAGGCATGAAGGAGATTCCCTTGTCTATCCTTTCCTGGAGGGAAAGAATCTCGGAAAGATTGCTGCGGAAGCGGCAAAGGAGGGCGACGGCGACAAGATCCGGAGACTGACGGATGCACTCTTTCAACTGATCCTTACGAATGAGGTGACGGGTGTGGAGAGGACCGGTTTCCGGCAGGTCTTCGGGGATGCGAAGGATAAGGAGAAGGGCCATCTTGTGTGCCCTGCCAACATCGACCTGATCTTCGATAATCTGATCCTGGAGAAGGACCAGGTGAAGGTCATCGATGGTGAATGGATCTTTGATTTTCCCGTTCCTGCAGAGTTTATCCTCTGGAGAGCGGTCAACGAACTGTACTCGGGGCATCCGGGGCTTGAGAAGGCGCTCCCTGAGGAAAAGCTCCTCGGAACATACGGGATCGGCAGAGAAGAAGCGCAGGTATTCTGGAAGTGGGCGGACTACTTCGAGAAAGTTTATGTGGGAGCCAACCGGCTTGCCTTCTATGCAAAGCCGGTCAGGAAAGGAAACCTCAAGGATCTTCATACCTTCGAGGATGAGGTCAGACTGACGGCGACCCTCTATCTCGACCGCGGCCGGGGTTTCTCGGAGAAGGACAAGGTGACCTGTAAAGTCACAGTGAAAGAGGAAAAGTACGAGGCAGTCTTCCGGATCCCAAAGCCGGATACCGTAAAAGCGCTGAGGTTCGACCCGCTGGAGGGAAGCCCCTGCATCTGTACTCTTTTTGCAGAGGAAGGACGGCTGTCGGCCGCCGGAGCAGCAAGAGTGAAGAAGAAAAAAGACCGGGCAGGAAGAGTTCTGCCGGTATGTGAGTTCCTTACCGGTGACCCGTCTTACCTTGTAAAGTGCGGGAAGAAGATCCCGGAGACGGTACATGTGAGAGGAAAGGTAGAGCTTCAGACGCAGGAATGGGCCCTTGAAAGGGCGAACTTATTGCTTTCCAGATATCAGAGGATTTTCAGGATATGACGAGTGCAAAGGACAGACCGGTGGACATCGTGGTCCCCATCTATAACGGATATGAGGATCTGATAAAGTGCGTCGACAGCATCCGGAAACATACGGACCTGACCGTGCACCATCTGGTCCTGATCGACGACATGAGCCCCGATGAACGGATCCGGCCTTATCTTCAGAGCCTGGAGAGAGTCCCGGGCATCCGTGTGATCTACAATGAACAGAATAAAGGCTTTTCTGCAAATGTGAATACCGGTCTTGCTTTCTCTGACCGTGACACGATTCTTTTGAACTCTGATACGATCGTGACGGAACGCTGGGTGGAGAAGCTTGGGCGATGCGCATACCTTTCCGCGCGGACCGGTACCGTGACGCCGCTTTCCAATGCGGCAACGCTGGCGTCTGTTCCGGTCTTCCTGAAAGACAATCAGATTCCGGAAGGCTTTTCCGTGGAGGAATACGCCAGGCTGGTCGAGAGGACTTCCCTCAGGCGTTATCCGAGGGTCACGGTCGGCGTCGGCTTCTGCATGTATGTCAAAGAGGAAGCCTACCTTTCGGCAGGACCTTTCGACGCCGCAGCGTTCGGAAGAGGCTACGGAGAGGAGAACGACTTCTGTAACCGTCTTGGCATGCTCGGCTACACGCATGTCCTCTGCGACGATACCTTTATCTATCACAAGGGAACCGCTTCCTTCGACTCGGAGGAGAAGAAGAAGCTGGTGGAAGAGCACGACAAGATCCTGCGGAGAAGATATCCGGAGCAGATGAAGGCAAACGACCGTTACTGCGCAGAAGACCCGGACGCTGAGATCCGTGACAATCTGAATCTCTACACCAATCTGGCGAACGGAAAGAAGAATCTTCTCTATTTCCTTCATCTGGATTTTCAGGGCATCGCGAAAAACCATATCGGCGGGACCCAGCTTCATGTCAGGGACCTGGTCCTTGGAGCCAGGAAAAATTACAACGTCTTTGTCGCTGCGAGAGACGGCGATAAGCTGAGACTCACCATCTATCCCTGCCAGAGTGAGGAGAAGACCGCCCTGAAATTCCCAATCGGGGAGAAGGAACCTTTCCCGGTCTTCTATGACGAGAAGATGGCGGAGACGCTCCGGACGATCCTGACCGTGTTTGACATCGATCTGGTCCATGTGCATCATACGGAAGGCCTTACCCTTGACATCTTCCGGGTATGCAGAGATCTCAGGATCCCGCTGATCTGCACGATCCATGACTACTATTATGCCTGCCCGACCATCAAGCTTCTGGACTATGACGGACACTTCTGCCCGGACAGCGGCCACTTTGAGAAGCCGGACGATAAGGTCTGCAGACGCTGTCTTCACAAAAACTGCGGTTATGGACACATCTCCGTGATCGACCGGTGGAGGCAGGAAAATGAAAAAGCGCTGAAACTTGCGGACCGTCTGATCTTCCCGTCAGCGAGTGCGGAGGAAGTCATGCTTTCTGCTTTTCCGGAGCTGAAAGACAGGAGTATGGTGATCCAGCATGGCAGCGGGGACAGCAAATCTGCGGATGCCGGAAGCGCTGCAGAAGGACAGCTTCCGGCAGAGAAGACAGATAAGCAAATCTGCAGGATCGACCGGCTTCCGGGCCAGGACGGTGGCTTCTCCTATGTTACAGGCTGGGCTTACCTTGAGGGACAGGACAGCCGGAAGGTGAAAGCATACGCGGAAGTGAAAGACCGGAAAGGGCAGAGTTTCATCCTGCCTCTGCAGAAGATGCCGCGGAATGATGTCGCGGAGTTTGCCGCGGACAGAAGGTATCTCTATTCCGGGTTTCACGCTGTCTTCGACATTCCGAAGATGGTATCCGGCAGATATCACCTGCGCCTGGTCCTTGAAGAAGAGGACGGCCGCAGATGGACCGACGGAAAAACCTATTCCGGCATCTACAGCAGCGTGAGCAATGAGGCGGATGACGTTCCGCGTGGTCCCTTCCGGAAAAAAGAAAAGGTCCTGAACGTGGCATTTCTGGGAGGAGTGACCAAAGCGAAAGGCTCGGCGCTTCTTTCCGAGATCATCCATTCAGGAAACCGGAACTTCCGCTTCTTTGTATTCGGTCAGGTCGGTGATCCGGATGTGCTGAAAAAGAAGTGTCCGGATAATGTGTATTTCTCAGGGGTCTATGAGCAGGAAGATATCGGGAGGCTGCTTTCCGCCTGCGCGATCGACGTGGCATGCATCCTCCCGATATGGGGAGAGACGTTCTGCTACACGGTATCGGAAGCCTGGGGAGCCGGGATCCCGGTCCTGGGAACAGATATCGGGGCGGTCGGCGAAAGGATCAGGAAGACCGGCGCAGGCTGGCTGACCGCTCCCTTTGCCGGAAAAGACGAGGTCTTAAGTATCCTGGAGCAGATCAGGAAGGATCCCGCGGAGCTTTCGGCAAAGCAGAAGAAAACCCGGGAGCTTAGGGGAAAGACGGTATCCTGGATGAATGCGGAGTACCGTGCGCTCTACGGCGGACTGCTGGGACAGACAAGCCTTTTTGGCGGAGATAAGATCCGGCATAAGAACAGCCATCCGGAAGATCTCGATCTGGTTTTTCAGGGGTATGCTCTTGCCAATCCGTCTGTCAGAGGCAAAGGCGGGGAAGCGGAGAAGAACCGGCTGCGTGAGGAGAATGACATGCTCCGTGCAAGCATAGAGATGATGAAGAATACTGCCAGCTACAAACTGGCAAGAAAAATCGCAGATGCAGATATCCCGGGGAAGGAAGCCCTTAAAAAAGTTCTCAGGCAGGCACGAACGAAAAAAACGTCTTCCTGAGACCGGGGACAGAGAGGCAGATAGAAGATGAATCTGGGGAAACTAAAAAATTATCTGAGGGATTTCAGCCTTCAGCAGGCTGCAATCAGTATCCATGACAAGATCTTTCCTGGAAGGCAGGAGGAAGTTTCCTACGAATCCTGGCTTGACCACAACCGTATCTCATCGAGAGGATATGCGAAGATCTCGAGAGAGGACTTTCCTTTCCAGCCTATGATCGGTGTCGCAGCGCATGCCTCCGGTTCGGACCGGGCTGCGTTCATGCAGTCGCTTACTCTTCAGACCTACCACAATTTCAGGGCCCTGAAGGATTATCCGGAAGCCGAGTATACGCTGATCGCAGGCCCGGGCTGCACTCTGACCCCGGATATGCTTTCATCCTGCGTACGCTTTCTGAACGAGAATCAGGGGACGGCAATCGATCTTCTCTACTTCGATTCAGACTGCATCGATGAAGACGGGCGGAAGGTGGACCCTGCTTTCAGACCGGAGTATGACCCGAATCTTCTCCGGAAGTTCAACTACATGGGCAATGTGATCCTGGTCCGCACGGAGAAAGCCAGAAAGATCAGGAAAGAGATCGAGGAGCAGACCGGGCATCCGGCCCCTCTGACAAGGGACACGCAGCATGATTTCCTCAAGCGCTTCTGCAAGGATGAGAATATCCGGCCGGGTGAGGAAAGGACCGGGGCGATCCGCCATATTCCGAGAGTGCTCTATCATGAAGTCATGAGGGACGCGCAGGATGTGAGCATCGACCGCCATATCCCGCTGGTCAAGAAGGACCATGAGATGATCTCCGTGATCATCCCCAACAAGGATCACCTGGAAGATCTGTCCCGCTGCATCGACTCCATCCGGAAAGTGAACGCTTACCAGAATCTTGAGATCATTATCGTGGAGAACAACAGCTCTTCGAGGGATATCTTTGACTACTATGACAGGATTCAGGAAGAAGACGGGAGAATCCGTGTCATCACCTATGAGGGACCTTTCAACTACTCCAGAATCAACAATTTCGGGGCAAATGAAGCGCACGGAAAGGATCTTCTCTTCCTGAATAATGACACTGCCGTACTGAAGCCATCCGCTTTCTGGTATCTGGCTTCCTACGCCGACAAGGAAGACGTCGGGGCGGTGGGTGCACTCCTGATCTATCCGGACCACACGGTCCAGCATGCAGGCGTCATCCTCGGTTACGGAGGAGTCGCGGGACATGCATTTTCAGGCGAAGCACTGGGAGAGATTCCGAACCGGTACGCGGAGATGCTGTTTGAACACACACGCAATGTATCGGCAGTTACCGGTGCCTGCATGATGGTGCGGAAAGAAATTTTTGAGAAAGCGGGCGGCTTTGACGAAGAGCTTGCGGTCGCCTTCAATGATGTTGATCTCTGCCTCAGGCTGAGGTCGAAGGGATACCGGGTCCTGATCTGCCCGAATGCCGAGCTGATCCATAATGAATCGGCTTCCAGAGGGGCGGAGGATACGGATGAGAAAGTGAAGCGTTTCCATGGGGAGATCGGACGCTTTGTAAGACGCTGGGAGAAACAGCTGGCGGAGGGCGATCCTTTCTATAATCCGAACTATACGCTGACGGGACGTACTTATACCTGCAAGGATTATGCGAGGGAGACGAAGCCGCCGTATCTGAAGTATCTGCATATGGAGTGACTGCGAGTGCCAAAGCCCATCTCCTCTGGAGATGGAGATGGGGGCTTTCAGTACCCGCAGCCACATTGGTCAGAATCTGCAGTGTCAAAACCCTTCGTCCCCGCGCAAATGGGACTTTGCGTCTTTGGCACTGCAGCCTGGATGTACTGCAGACACTATGGCAGATCGTGATAGGCGGATTCCGGAGGAAGATGGATGCTTGATAAGGTTCAGAAAGGCTTTCAATATCTGAAGAGCAGAGGGATCAGGGAGACGGCTGCCCATGCACGGGAGAAGTACAGGGATTCACACTTCGACTATAACAGGTGGGTGTACTCGCAGAAACTCTCACCTGCTGCCAAGGGCTATCAGAAGAGCCTGACTCTTTCCGACATGCCGAAGATCTGGGCGATGGTCCTGAGGGGAGAGGAGGACGGACGGCGGGAAAGCAGGCTTCCGGAGGCTTCCATCCTGAGGCAGACCAGAAAGTGCGAAGGTCTGCTGGAAGTTCTGACCACAAGAGTGGAAGACGACGACCTTATCGTATTTGTCCCGGATGGGGCGATCCTTTCGGAAGATGCGTTTTTCCGGATCGCATGTGCAGCAAGGGAAGGTGCCCGGTGCCTCTACTCGGACGAGGATCTCTTTGAACCGGTCAGTCAGAGAGAACATGAAGTTCCTCATTTCTCAGCCCCACGCTTCAAACCGGACTTCGATCCGGACTATCTGAGATCCATGAATTATATTGGCTCTTTGTATGCAGTGAGGGCGGGGCTTTTAAGGCAGGCGGAGGAGGAGTCAGGCAGCAATAATCTTGCATCTGCAAAAGTACTTTCTGATTATGCAGCCTACTATAAGATGATTCTTCTGACGAGCTGCCTTGCTGAAAAGGCTGCGTCCAGTCAGATCGTGCATATTCCGAAGATCCTCTGTCATCTGCGCAGGCGGGAAGAAAAAAGTGATGATGAAAGGCTGAGGGAGGTCCTGAAGGAGGACCTGCGGTTTCGGAACAGGGAAGGAATCGTCGAGTACGGACCGGCGCCGGGGACATTTCATCTTTATTATCCTGTGAGGGAGAATCCGCTTGTCAGCATCATCATACCTAATAAAGATCACAGCGACCTTCTGAGGGAGTGTATCGCATCCATCCGGGACCGTACTTTGTATGAGAACCTCGAAGTGATCATTGCAGAGAACAATTCCGAGGAGGAAGAGACTTTCCGCACCTATGAAGAATTAAAGAAAGACGAAAAGCTCAGGGTACGGGTCGTCACTTACGGGAGGGATGGCTTCAACTTTTCGGAAATCATAAATCAGGGTGCTGCGGCTGCAGCAGGCGATTACCTGGTTCTCATGAACAACGATGTGACAGTGAAAAGCCCTGACTGGATCGAGCGTCTGTTAAGTCAGGTGAGGAGAGAAGGTGTCGGTGCGGCTGGCCCCAGGCTCCTCTACCCGGACGGGACCATTCAGTCAGCCGGGATCGTGATCGGGATCATGGGATTTGCCGGCAGCATGATGGTGGGCGAGAGCGGAGATCGTACCGGATACATGCACAGGGCTTTGGTGACGCAGGAGATGAGCGCAGTTACGGCGGCATGCATGATGGTGAAAAAGTCAGCTTTTCTGGAAACGGGAGGCTTTGACGCCTCTCTTGCGGTTGCTCTCAATGATGTGGACTTCTGCCTGAAACTGGGCCAGGCAGGATACCGGGTAATCTATGAACCTACAGCGGTCCTGTTCCATCATGAATCCAGAAGCAGAGGCTATGAGGACTCTCCAGAGAAGAGAGAGCGGTTCAATAACGAGAAAAAGATCTTCACCGACCGTTACAGAAAGATGCTTCTGGCAGGCGATCCTCACTATAATCCCAATCTTTCGGACAGAAAGTGTGATTATTCCCAGAAAACCTGAGGAACTTTGGCACGCAGGAGCCGTGTCGTGATTGCGATGAGGCTCCGTGAATGCTATAATCAACAATTAGGTATGCCCTGAAAGGGGGAGAAATTCGATATATGAAAAAGAGCAGAGGACTGGAAGTTTCACCTGTCTGGTTTCTTGCGCTTCATCTGAGCCTGGTCGTCAATTCGGTCCAGGGAGTCTTTTCGAAGCTGGCAGGAAAACAGAGGCCTATGTCATTTTTCTGGATCATGTGTTTCGGTGCCATGTTTCTGACGATGCTGGTTTTCGCTGTGGCCTGGCAGCAGGTGCTGAAGCACATGTCGCTGACCTTTGCCTTCACAAACAAGCCGATCACGATCATCTGGGGGCTAATCTGGGGCGTCCTGGTCTTCGGGGAACATGTTTCCTGGAATATGCTTCTCGGCTCGGCGGTCATTCTGATCGGGATCATGGTCGGAGTGAGCGGCGGCAGCGATGCCGGAAAAAAGAAGGAAGACGGATCCGCTGACAAGGAGGTATCGTGATGTTTACGGGACTTGGAAAATACCTTCTGATCTGGATCATATCGGTGTTCATCTCTTCAATCGCGCAGGTTCTGCTCAAGGTCGAAGCCAACAAGCCGCATAAAAACCGGCTTGCCGAATACCTGAATCCTTGTGTTATAGGGGCTTACGGAATCTTTTTCGTATCGGTATTTCTGACATATTACGCATTAAAGTATGTACCGCTGACTTACTCGCCAATTGTGGAGCCTCTCAGCTACATATTTGTTCCCCTGATCGGGGTCCTTCTTCTGAAGGAGAAGATTTCGAAGCGGAGAATCTTAGGTATGGTTATCATGATAGCAGGGATCGCAATCTTTTCCCTGGGTAAATAAGCTGGAGGACATAAACAGATGATAGATTTCAACAGACCACCGATCGTCGGCACCGAGCAGGAGTATCTTCAGGAAGCTCTTGAGAGCGGAAAGCTCTGCGGAGACGGGGCATTCACCAGAAAGGTTTCCGCATGGCTTGAAGATCGTTTCAAGGTAAAGTACTGTTATATGACAACATCCTGCACATCCGCACTTGAGATGGCAAGCTGGCTGTGTGACCTTCAGCCGGGAGATGAAGTGATCATGCCGTCTTACACTTTCGTCTCCACGGCAGATGCTTTCGTCCTCAGAGGAGCGAAGATCGTCTATGTCGATGTTGATCCGAAGACGATGAATATCAATGCAGATCTGATCGAAGCTGCGATCACGGACAAGACGAAAGTGATCTGTCCGGTCCATTATGCGGGTGTTGCCTGCGATATGGATAAGATCATGTCGATCGCGAAGAAGCATGGCCTCAAAGTTGTCGAGGATGCAGCACAGGGCGTGAATGCATACTACAAGGGCAAGGCGCTCGGAACCATCGGCGATTATGGATGCTACAGCTTCCATGAGACCAAGAACTATTCCATGGGGGAAGGCGGAGCGATCGTATTCAACAAGGATGAGGACCGTGAGAGGGCGGAGATCGTCCGTGAAAAGGGTACGAACAGAAGTAAGTTCTTCCGCGGCCAGATCGACAAGTATACCTGGGTCGGATACGGTTCTTCCTATCTGCCGTCCGAGCTGAATGTCGCATATCTTTATGCGCAGCTGATGCAGTTCAATGAGATCCAGGATAAGAGACTGGCGATCTGGAATTATTACAACAAAGCGCTGAAGCCTCTTGCGGATGCAGGCTATATTGAGCAGCCTTATGTTCCGGATTATGCACAGCATAATGCCCATATGTATTATATCAAGACGAAAGATCTTCAGACCAGGACTGATCTGATCAAATATATGAAAGAAAAAGGCGCCCTCTGTGTCTTCCACTATATCCCGCTCCATACGTCCGAAGCAGGGCAGAGATTCGGAAGATTCTCTGGTGAGGATGTCTATACGACCAGAGAATCCGAGAGATTGATGAGACTTCCTCTCTTCTACAATCTGAAAGAAGAAGACATGAAGTATGTGGCTGACTGTATCCTGAACTATCCGGGATTCAACCGCTGATAAAGACCAGCTGCCGGGGACTCTCCCCGGCCTTTTGAGGGAGAAAGTGCATGGGACAAATCCTCCGGAGACTGAAGCCTTACTATATCCGGAAAGCTTTCACCTATCTGAAGCATTATGGCATCCATGATTTTACAGTGAGGGTGCGGGAAAGACTTGCACCGGAGCATGTTCCCTATATGCCCTGGTATCTGAGACACCGGGCTTCAGAAGAAGAGCTTGCCGCTCAGAGAACAGAATACGGAGAGTATGAAAAGACAGAGAAAAGCAGCGAGATGCCGCTTTTCTCTGTTGTTGTGCCTGTCTATAAGACCCCGGAAAGATTTCTGAGAGAGATGGCAGAGTCGGTCCTTGTCCAGACGTTCGGGGACTTTGAACTGATCCTGGCGGATGCGAGCCCGGAAGGAAGCCCGTGTTCTTCCATCCTTAGAGAGTATGCGGAGAAGGACAGACGGGTGAAGGCTTTCAGTTTGGCTGAAAATGAAGGAATCTCCGGCAACACGAACGCGGCGATCGGGAAAGCTTCCGGGGCATATATCTGTTTCCTCGACCATGATGACGTGATCGAGCCGGATGCGCTTTTCGAGGCTTACAGGGCGATCAAAGCATTCCGGGAAGAGACAGGGGAAGAGCTTCAGCTTCTGTATTCGGATGAAGACAAGATCCGCGAGGACGGGAAAGGAGGCGTGGAACATTTCCAGCCTCACTTTAAGCCGGAATTTAATCTGGACCTGCTCCGGTCCAACAACTATATCTGCCACTTCCTGATGGTGAAAAGGAGCCTCATCGGGGAAGTGGGAGGAATCGACAAAAATTATGACGGCGCCCAGGATTACGACTTTGTCCTCAGATGCAGCGACCGGATATGGGAGAAGTATTCCGGGGCGATCAGAAGGATTCCCAGAATCCTTTATTCCTGGAGAGTCCATCCGGAGTCGACTGCGGACAATCCTGTCAGCAAAGCTTATGCGTACGAAGCGGGCAGAAGAGCTCTTGCGGCGCATCTTGAGAGATGGGGTGAGAGCGGGAGTGTAGAAAAGCTTGCCGACTTTGGGTTTTACAGGGTGAGATATGAGCAGGAGGGAAGACCGCCGGTCTCCATCGTGATTCCCAACTGCGAGCAGGCGGAGATGCTCAGAAAGTGCATCGATGCCATCAAAAAACACACGGATTATGACAATTACGAGGTGATCGTTGTGGAGAATCATTCTTCTTCACGGCAGATCCTCGACTACTATAAAGAGATTCAGGGAAAAGACCATGTGAGAGTCATCAGATGGAAGGGCGGAGCTTTCAACTTCCCGTCCATCTGCAACTTCGGCGCGGAGCATGCGGCAGGAGACTATCTGGTCTTCATGAATAATGATGTTGTCGTCAAAGATGGATGGCTTCCGGAGCTTCTTTCCGTCTGCCAGCGGCCTCATGTAGGAGCTGCCGGACCGAAGCTTTCCTATCCGGATGGGAAGATTCAGTCTGCCGGGATCGTGATCGGGATCGGCGGAACGGCCGGCAGCCTGTTTACAGGACTTTCCGGCAGCTTTTCCGGTTATCTGCATAAAGCCTCTGTCATGCAGGATCTTTCTGCAGTTACAGCAGCCCTGATGATCGTAAAAAGAGAAGCTTTTGAGAAAGCCGGCGGGTTCGATGAAGAATTTGCCGTTGCTTTCAATGACGTGGATTTTTGTCTGAAACTGATAAAACTGGGTTATCTGGTCGTCTACGATCCCTTCGCGGAGGTGGTTCATCATGAATCGGTCTCCAGAGGAGACGAGTATACGAAGGAGAAGGCAGCCCGCTTCAGAAGGGAAGCCGGACTCCTTAAGGAAAGATGGCCTTCTTACTATGAGAAGGGCGATCCTTGCTATAATCCGAACCTGTCTAAAAAAAGGTGGGACTACTCTCTGAATGATGAATGAGATGAAAAAGGTCACGGTGGTCATACCGAATCTGAATGGGAGAAAGTATCTTGAAGGGTGCCTGTCGTCTCTTCGTGAGCAGAGTTTCCGGGCATTTGATACGATTCTGCTCGACAACGGTTCTTCTGACGGAAGCGTTGAGTATGTACGAAAGAATTTCCCGGAGGTGAAGGTAAGGGCTTACCGCGAAAATACGGGTTTCTGCCATGCAGTCAACGATGGGATCCTTCTTTCGAAGACTCCCTTTGTTCTTCTGCTCAATAATGATACGGCCTTTGGACCGGATCTGCTGAAGAATCTCCTTTCCGCCATGGAAAGAGGCGGAGAGAAGGTCTTTTCTTGCTGCGCAAAACTCGTCAGCATGAAAGAACCGGATAAGCTGGATGATGCAGGGGATTTTGTCTGCGCTCTGGGCTGGGCTTTTGCCAGAGGAAAAGGGAGAGACTCTTCTCTTTATGTCAGGGAGGAGGAATGCTTTGCCTGCTGCGCAGCAGCCGCCCTGTACCGGAGAAGCATTCTGGAGGAGATCGGGCTTTTCGATGAAAAACATTTTGCTTATCTGGAAGATATCGATATCGGATGGAGGGCGAGGACCAGAGGATATGTGAATCTGTTTGTCCCGAAGGCGATTGTCTTCCATGCAGGCAGTGCAACATCCGGCTCCCGCTACAATGACTTCAAGGTTCGCCAGGCAGCAGGCAACAGTCTTTACACGATCTATAAAAATATGCCTCTGTGGCAGCTGGTTCTGAATGCACCGGGGATCCTGTCAGGAATCCTGGTCAAGGGGCTGTATTTTGCAAAAAAAGGCTTCGGGAAGGCTTATGTTGCCGGCTTGTTAAGAGGAATCCGGCTGACAGCGACTGCAGATGCGGGTCAGGGACCGGAGATTTCTCCTTCCCTTCAACACAGGATGGAGAAGGCAGATTTTCCGGAGAGCACCGGAAGAAGAGCGGCTCCGGGCACTCTTCTGAGAATTCAGGCGGAACTTTTCCGCAGTCTTTTCCTTCTTCTTCAGAGCTGGAGGTGAATCAGGGTGGTCAAGGATAACCAGAAGTATTTTAACAGACTGCAGGTTGCACTTGATGCCGGAGTGACTGCTGTAAGCTATCTGGCTGCATGGTGGGTGCAGTTTACCTTCTTTACGCCGAAAACGGTAGGACGCCTTCCTGTCACCACCTATATGGCAGCGCTGATCTTTGTCATCCCGGCCTATCTGCTCCTCTATGACGGGTTCCATCTTTATAAACCCAAGAGAATCTCAGGAAGAAGAGTGGAGGCAGGAAATATTTTTCTTGCCAACATGGTGGGGCTTCTGTCCTTCATCTTTGTGCTCTACATCATGAACGAGCCGAATTTCTCGAGACAGATGCTCTTCCTTTTCACCGGAATCAATTTCATATCACTTGTCATCGAAAGAAATGTGATCCGCGTAGCCCTTCACCGCATCAGGAGACGCGGCATGAACCTGAAGCACATGATGCTGGTGGGCTGCAGCAGCGCGGCGGAAGGTTATATCGAGCGGATCATGCAGAACCCTCAGTGGGGCTATCAGGTCCATGGAATCCTTGATGACAATACGGCGGTCGGTACGACTTACCACAAAGTGCCTGTCATCGGGGGAACAGATGAGATTACACAGATTCTTGAGGAAAATGACCTGGATGAGATCGCGATCACTCTGAGCCTGAAGGAATATTACAAACTCAGAAAGATCGTCGCAGCATGTGAGAAGTCCGGCGTGCATACACAGTTTGTCCCGGATTATACGGATATCATTCCGTCCAGACCTTATACAGAGGACCTTCTTGGTCTTCCGGTCATCAATATCCGCTATGTTCCGCTGTCAGATACGTTCAATGCCATGATCAAGAGGGCTTTCGATATCGTGGGTTCGATCCTCTGCATCATTATCTTTTCACCGGTCATGCTGGGGACAGCGGTCGCGGTAAAGGTTTCGTCACCCGGTCCGGTCATCTTTAAGCAGGAGAGAGTAGGACTGCACAACCGGCCATTTCAGATGTATAAGTTCCGGTCCATGGAAGTGCAGAGCCCGGAGGAGGAGAAGAAGGGCTGGACGACCAGAAACGATCCCAGAGTCACCAGGGTCGGACACTTTATCCGGAAAACATCACTGGATGAGTTTCCACAGCTGTTTAATGTGCTGAAAGGGGATATGAGCCTGGTCGGCCCGAGACCGGAAAGACCTCAGTATGTTGAAAAATTCCGGGAAGAGATTCCGAGGTACATGGTCAAGCATCAGGTGAGGCCCGGTATGACCGGGTGGGCCCAGGTCAATGGCTACAGAGGCAATACTTCGATCCGGAAGAGAATCGATTATGATATCTACTATATCGAGCACTGGACATTCGGACTTGATCTCAAGATTCTGTTTCTGACTGTGTTTAAGGGGTTTGTGAATAAGAACGCTTATTGAGGAGAATTATGGCATTCGGAAAAAAGAGGAGACAGGCTGACGACGAAGTCTTCAGAAGAAGCAGGTATGAAGGCGGCGGCAGAAGAGGACGATATGAAGAGGATGGGGACACCATCTACGAAGTAAGGCAGGTCAGGGAAAAATCTTTGCCGAGGCAGGACGCTGGCTATGGCGTCGGCGACAGCTACAGAAGGCAGGAAGAATACGGGAGACCGGAGAATAGCCGCTACGTAAGACAGTCATATGAATATGAGCCGGCAGGAAGAGAAGATGATGAGCTTTACGGAAGAAGGCAGCAGGAGACTTTAAGGAGGAGACAGCCGGAGAGAGAAGCCAGATGGGCGCGGGATCCATATGATGACCGTTACCAGGGATCTTATGACGCTTTCGATGAATTTGCAGAAAGTCCGGAGAGAGGGTATGCCCGTCAGGAAAGAGGCGGCTACCATCAGGACGGCTATGAGAGGGAGGAAACAGGAAAGCCGGTCCGGAAATCCCGGCCGGCTTATGATGGGTATAACAGAAAAAGCCGGAGAAAGCCTGAGCGAAGAAACAACAGGAAGAGCAGCTTTGTTGTCAAGCTGATCCTTCTGCTGATCGCTTCAGCACTGCTTTTCCTGTTTTACCGCTTTTCCAGGATGGACAGGGTCCACTTGAGAAATATGCTGAAGAATGACGGAGCCCTGGTCGGGGACGGATATGAGAACTTTGTTATCTATGGAGTGGATTCCCGCGAGGGAAAGCTGACGAAAGACGCGCATTCCGATACGATCGTGATCTGTTCCATCAACAGGAAGGAGAAGTCGGCAAAACTCGTATCGGTCTATCGCGACACATATCTTGACAATACGAACGGAGAGTACCGCAAGGCAACGGAATGCTACTTCTTCGGAGGACCGGAGCGCAGCATCAATATGCTGAACAAGAATCTTGACCTTGACCTTCAGGATTATATCGCTGTGGACTTTAATGCAGTTATCAAGGCTGTTGATCTGATCGGCGGGGTGGATATCAACGTGACTGAGGATGAACTGCCCTATATCAACGGATATCAGACAGAGAATTCCCAGGTTACCGGCGCTCAGATCACACCGGTCGAGTCAGCGGGTTATCAGCATCTGAACGGAATCCAGGCACTTGCATACTGCAGGATCCGCTATACGGCAGGCAATGATTTCAAGCGTACCGAAAGACAGCGGGATGTTCTGACTCAGATATTCGAGAAAGCAAGGGAGCAGGGAAAGACCCAGATGCTTAAGGTCGTGGATACGCTGATGCCTTATATCTCCACCAGCTTCTCCAATGCGGAGATCGTAAGTCTGGTGAGTGAGATGGGAGATATCACGATCACGGACCAGACCGGATTCCCATTCGAGCAGCAGGCTGCAGACATTGCGGCAGGAGACTGTGTGGTCCCGGTCAACCTGGCGAATAATGTAAGCCAGCTTCACGCGTTCCTTTTCGGCCAGACGGACTATACTCCTTCCCAGACCGTTCAGGAGATATCGCAGCAGATCATGAATGATACTGGTATAGCATGATGAGAAAAACGATTACAGTTCTGATTCCGGTCTACAGACCGGGCAAGATGGTCCGGGAGCTACTGACACGCCTTTCGAGGCAGACGCATGTTCCGGAAAAAATCATAATCATACATACGCTTGAAGAATCTTCTGACCGGAAAACGGAAGGAGATCCGGAATCTGATAAGCGTGATGCAGATTACTATATGGACTATCTTTTTGACCTGTCGGAAGAGTTCAGAGATACTTTCGGCGACCTGACGGTCTATCATATCCCCAAGGAGGAATTCGGCCACGGGAAGACCCGGGATTTCGGAATCTGTGAGTCGGATACAGAGCTTTGTCTCTGCATGACGCAGGATGCGCTTCCAAGAGACCGGAAACTGGTCACCATTCTGGAGCAGGCTTTTGAGGATCCTGAGGTGGGAGCTGCCTATGGGAGACAGCTTGCAGGGAAAAAGAGCAACCCTCTTGAGAGGGAGGCAAGACTGTTCAACTATCCTGCCCGGTCCGAAGTAAAATCATCTGCGGACCTTGAAAGGATGGGTATAAAGACATTTTTCTGCTCCGATGTCTGCGCGATGTGGAGAAAGGATCTCTATGAGCAGCTGGGAGGATTTGAGAAAGATGTGATCTTCAACGAAGATATGATTCTGGCCGGGAAGATGATCAAAGCAGGTTATAAGATCGCTTACTGCGCAGACGCGTGTGTCTATCACAGCCATAATTATCCGGGAGCCAGACAGCTGAGACGCAATTTTGACCTTGGAGTATCCCAGGCGGATCATCCGGAGATCTTTTCCATGGCTTCGTCGGGTAAAGAAGGGATCCGGTTTGTGAAGACTGCAGTGGGGAACCTGCTGCATGAGGGGCATGCCGATATGATTCCGGCTTTTATCTGGCAGAGCGGCTGCAAATTCGCCGGATACCAGTTAGGGAAGCATTATAGGATGCTTCCGGGAAAGGTGATCGAAAAGATTACGGATAGTCCGGAGTATTGGAAAAAGGAAAATAAGTGAAATCAGGACCTCTTCCACACATTCTACACAAGTATATGCTAGACTTATGTAGTTAATGGGCGAGTTAAGCTATAAGGAGATTGCAGATCGATGAGTGATAAATATAATAATGACTCTGAAAATCCGTTCACTGCCGAGTCCGAGACAGATCAGTCCGTCCTGAAAGACGCGGGCGAGGACACATCTTTTGAGATGAGTACGCAGGGGACATCACCGGACCATCTTCAGGAAGGGCCGGAGGAAAAAGCACCGGAGGGGCCTGAAAGAGGGGAAGAGACAGATCAGGCTTTGGGAAACGTGGATGCGGACACTCCGGAAGCCGGAGATAACCGGCAGGAGACGGCGCCTTGGGAGAAGACGGAGACTGCTGCAGAGCCGGAGCAGAAAGAAGAACCACAGGCTGCGGAGGACTCCATGGATGGTGCCGGTCAGGAAAGTACGAAAGGTACGGGAAGTGATACCGCTGAAGCGGAGGGGACGGCACCAGAGGAAAAACAGGAGAATGGGACTGCCCCGCAGCCCGGTGAACATGATTTTGACGATGAACCTAAGTTTGATACCCAGACGGGAGAGCTGCTCAGCAAACCTAAGAGCAAGGTCCCGGGTATCCTGCTGACCCTTGCTGTCACAGCATGTGCTGCCGGTGCGATCTTCGCGTCTTTCTACTACAAAGACCGGTGGGAGCAAGGTGCTGCTCCTTCGGAGGTGGAGACCGAGGAGGAGGGTTCAGGGACCGGACTGGCCGGCGAGTCTGAGACTTCTGCTCCGATGACAGAGGGAAAGACAGAGGAACAGACAGAGAAACAGACCGAGAAACAGACCGAGAAACAGACGGAAAAACAGACCGAAAAACGGACTGAGCGGCAAACAGAGAAGCAGACAGAGGAGCAGACGCAGGCTTCTTCAGAAGAGACGGCTCCGGCTGACAGAAAGTCTTTGTCAGAGGAGATGGGAAAGCATGCAATATCCCTGAGTACATCTTTGGATGTTTCGGAGATGGCGGCAGAGGCACTTCCGTCTGTCGTAGCAGTTACCAGCCAGTCTGTTCAGACGGTAGAAGATTTTTTCTATGGTGAGCAGCAGATTGAGGTAAACAATATTGGTTCGGGAATCATCGTAGATGAGGATGAAGACTGCTACTATATTGTTACAGATGCCTATCTGACTGCTCGTGCCAAGGATATCACCGTAGGGTTCTCTTCCGGTGAGGAGAAAGGGAAAGCCGGACAGAATGAGCAGGAAGACGACGCTCTTGCATCGGCAGAACTTCTGGGGGCAGATGGAAGTACGGAGCTTTCCGTGCTTTCTGTAGCAAAGAAAGATGTCGATGAGGCCGTCAGGAGTCAGCTTAAGGTTGCTGTTTTCGGAGACTCCGACAAGATCCGGATCGGAGAGCGGGCGGTTGCGATCGGAGATTCGCTCGGATATGGCCAGTCTGTTACACAGGGAATCATCTCCGCGAAGGACCGGATGATGAAGACTTCCTATGGGGTACATGAGTACCTTCAGACGGATGCTTCGATCAATTATGGAAACTTCGGCGGCGCTTTGCTGAATCTCGATGGCCAGGTGATCGGGATCAATGCGGGAAAGGTTACCGAAGAGGCGACAGAAGGAATGGGATATGCGCTTCCGTCCAATGATGCAAGGGAGGGAATCGCGCGACTTCTCCCTGATGGAGAGGCATGGCTGAAAAAATCAGCCGCAGAGTCAGGAGCAGAAGAAACAGAAGAAGAGACTTCGGCAAAGAGCGAAGAGACGGAGAGGGCTTTCGAGGAGAGCGGAGATGCTTCTGTGAAAAAAGAGAGTGAGACTGCTTCCGGGGAAGCGGCTATCGTTGAAAAGCCGTCCGGAGACGCGGAAAAACTTCCGGAGACGGAAGAAGATGCATCCGGGGAAGCGGTTTCAAGAGCAGGGCTTCTGGGTGTTCATGTGGCAGAGCTTTCGGAAGAAAACCAGATCATCTACCGTGTTCCGGCAGGAATCTATGTTGCCCAGGTTGATGAAGGGTCCGGAGCAGATCTCGCAGGCATCAAGGCAGACGATGTGATAACTGCTGTGGGCGGAAAACGTGTGGAGACGGTCAGTGAACTTAAGTCAGTGCTCTCGTCCACGAAGCCTGGGGACAAGGTAAAAGTGACTGTACTTCATGCAGGCAAGAATGCTGAATACAGTGAGTCAGAGACAGTGGAAGTTACGCTGAACTGATCGATAAGAGGAGTTACATGGAACAAGACGAGAACAGGGATGACAAAGACAAGGACAGAGATGCTCCTGAAAAAGTATGCTTCATCTGTCACCGGCCGGAGAGCAAGGTCGGAAAGATGATCACGATTCCGGGCGGGATCACGGTATGCGCGGACTGTATGCAGAGGTCATTTGACCAGATGAATGATCCTCAGTTCCGGAAGATGCTGAATCTTTCCAACTTCAGCAGCCTGAAAAATTTTCCTGGCATGGGAATGATCGATCCCAGCGACCTGTCTCAATTGCAGCAGACACAGGACACCGATCAGAAGACAGAGAAGGATACCGAAAAGGCGGAAGAGACGGAGGAAGATGCAAAGGGACGCTTTGATGTCAGAAAGCTGCCGGCTCCGCATAAGATCAAAGCAGCACTTGATGAGTACGTGATCGGTCAGGACTATGCCAAAAAGGTGATATCAGTTGCAGTGTATAACCACTATAAGAGAGTCCGGACGAACACGAATACCAAGGATGCGATCGAGATCGAAAAGTCCAATATGCTGATGATCGGACCGACCGGTTCCGGCAAGACCTATCTGGTAAAGATACTTTCAAAACTTCTGGATGTACCGCTTGCGGTCGCAGATGCAACCGCGCTTACAGAAGCCGGATACATTGGGGATGATGTGGAGAGCGTTCTCTCCAAGCTGCTTGATGCAGCAGGGAACAATGTAAAGAAGGCTGAACATGGAATCGTATTCATCGATGAGATCGATAAGATCGCCAAAAAACAGAATACCAACCAGAGGGATGTGAGCGGTGAGTCTGTTCAGCAAGGGCTTCTGAAGATCCTGGAAGGGGAAAATGTTGAAGTCCCGGTAGGGGCGACCAGCAAGAATGCCATGGTTCCCATGACAACAATGAATACCCAGAACATCCTTTTCATCTGCGGAGGGGCATTCCCGGGGCTTGAAGATATTATCAGGAAGCGACTGACGAAAACATCCTCGATCGGCTTTGAATCGCAGCTGAAAGATGCTTTTGACAACGATCCTGATATCCTGGCGAAAGTGACGACGGATGATCTCAAGGAATATGGTATGCTTCCGGAGTTTATCGGAAGGCTTCCGATGATCTTTGCACTCAAAAAGCTGGACAAAGCCATGCTGGTCAGGATTCTGAAAGAACCGAAGAATGCGATCCTGAAGCAGTATCAGAAACTTCTCGCTCTTGATGAAGTGAAGCTTGATTTTGACGACGATGCGCTTTTGGCGATTGCGGAAAAGGCTCTGCAGAGGGACACAGGAGCAAGGGCGCTTCGTTCCATCATAGAGGAGTTCATGCTTGACATCATGTATGAAGTTCCCAAAGATGATGAGATTGGTGAAGTTCGTATCACAAGAGCCTATATTGAACACACCGGAGGACCGGTGATATTGCTGCGCGGCAGTGAGACGATGCAGCTTACGGATACACAAAAAGCCTGAAGGCACAGCCGGGCGTCAGCCCGGGAAGAGGGAGTTATCAGAAGAATGAGTAACAGTGGTTCAAAGGATATTCAGCAGCAGTTTGCCAAGGTCCTCGGAGAGGTTCTTGCCGAAGCCCGGAAGAATAAGAATACGATCAATGAAGAAGTGGTCATCAAGGCTTTCGAACCTTTTGACCTGAATGAGGATCAGACGGATTACATCTATCAGACAATGGAGGAGAAGCATATTGACGTGATCCGCGGGAAGATGCCGGATGACGCGGAGGTAGACCTGGATGATGAATCTGACGATGACATTCTGCTTGAGACATCCGATGATGAGGAAGTCAATATGGAAGAGGCTGAGGCTGAGGAAGCAGAAGCCGGAAAGGTTGATGAAGCGGATGTCCTCGACGGAGTCTCAACGGAGGATCCGGTCCGTATGTATCTGAAGGAAATCGGCAATGTACCGCTTCTGACCAGTGAACAGGAGGTCAGGCTTGCAAAGCTTGTTGAGCAGGGCGACCAGAATGCAAAGAACCAGCTGACGGAAGCAAACCTGAGACTGGTGGTTTCCATTGCCAAGAAGTATGTGGGACGCGGCATGCCGTTCCTGGACCTGATCCAGGAAGGCAATATGGGACTGATGAAAGCAGTCGATAAGTTTGACTATACCAAGGGATATAAGTTCTCAACATACGCAACCTGGTGGATCCGTCAGGCTATTACCAGAGGAATCGCAGATACCGGAAGAACGATCCGTGTTCCGGTCCATATGGTGGAGACGATCAATAAGACACTCCGTATGTCCAGACAGCTGCTTCAGGAACTCGGGAGAGAACCTACTCCTGCAGAAGTGGCAGACAAGCTTGGTGTTCCGGAATCCAGAGTAAGGGAAGTTCTGAAGATCTCGAGAGATCCGGTTTCTCTCGATACACCGATCGGTGAGGAGGATGACTCCCATCTGGGTGATTTCATCGAAGATGATACGGCTCTTTCCCCGGCTGATTCTGCGACATTCAGTATGCTGAGGGAAGAATTGAACAATGCACTGGGTTCACTGACGCCCAGAGAGAGGGAAGTTGTGACACTGAGATTCGGTCTGGAAGACGGAAGAGCAAGAACCCTGGAAGAGGTTGGCCGGGAGTTTAACGTGACCAGAGAGCGTATCCGCCAGATCGAAGCAAAAGCTCTGAGAAAGCTGAGACATCCGTCGAGATCCAAGAGACTGAAGGATTTCCTTAGCTGACGCGGAGGCTGAACAGTGACACTAAGTGAAGCTTCGGAGTACATTGCAGGGATTCCACGATTTGCGAAGAAAACCAAGCCGGAGAATACGAAAGAACTGATGAGGAGACTGGGCAACCCGGAAGACAGCTTCCGGGTCATCCATATTGCCGGCACGAACGGCAAGGGATCGGTTTCCGCCTTCCTGGAGAGTATCCTTCGGACTGAGGGTTTTCGGACAGGACTTTTTACTTCCCCGCATCTTGTATCAGTCCGGGAGCGCTTTCAGATCCAGAGAGAGGAAGTTCCGGAAGGCACATTTCTGAGAGCATTCCGGAAAGTTCTTGATGTGACAGGGAAGATGATTCAGGAAGGTTATGAACATCCGGCATATTTCGAATTCCTTTTTGCTATGGGGATGCTCATCTTTCAGGAAGAAAAGATCGATGTCCTTGTCATGGAGACAGGGCTTGGAGGAAGACTGGACGCGACCAACTGCGTCAGACATCCGAACCTGACCGTGATCACATCGATCAGCTTCGATCACATGGAATATCTGGGAAGTACGCTGATCGAGATTGCCGGGGAGAAAGCAGGAATCATAAAACAAGGGGTCCCGGTTGTCCTGGATTGTTTCCCGAGGGAAGAGTTCGACGTGAACGAAGCTGTTTCCGTGGTCAGACGCAAGGCAGCGGAGATGAACGCACCTCTTCATGAAGTGACACGAAGTATGGCAGAGGGAGTTTTTTTTTCTGAAAGAGGACTTTCTTTTTCAATCAATAATTCCTGGTACCACCATCAGAAGGTTTCGATTCCATTCTTTGCGGATTATCAGGTGGAGAACTGTACGGTAGCGATGACAGCAGCAGCAATCTTTGGCTGTATAGCCGGACACTTTTCACTGCAGTCTGTTCTTTCGGGGGTATCGGATACTCACTGGATGGGACGTATGGAGGCAGTCATGCCAGGGGTGATCCTGGATGGCGCTCATAATGCAGATGGCATCGTCCAGTTTCTGCATACTGCTGAAAGGATACATAAAATCAGGCATCTCGGACTTCTTTTTGCGGCAGTCTGTGATAAAGACTACCGGAAGATGGTAAAGGAAATCTGTCAGGATGGTCTTTTTGATTTCGTTATTACGACAGAGATCAGCGGACCGCGGATGCTCCCGGCCGACAGGCTGAAGGAAGTGTTTGAGCAGAATGCGGATGTTCCGGTTGTGGCGGTAAAGCAGATTCCGGAGGCTTTCCGGATGGCCTGCCGAATGCGGGGGGACAGAGTGCTTTTCTGTGCCGGCTCTTTATATCTGGTCGGGGAGATCCGGAAAGAGCTGAGATAAGGGAGATACGGTATGATCAATTATGAGGAAGAGCTGAAGAAATTTCATCCTTCTATGGATGTGAATGAGGCTGAGGACGCAGTTTACAGCAGAGACCTGACGGATGTCACGGATATCCTGAAGGAGATGCTGCGTGATGAGAAAGAGAAGAAGGGGAAGAATGTTCGATGAAGTGCATCTACTGCGGAGCGGAACTGACGGGTGACAGTTTCTGCAGAAACTGCGGAGCAGACGTCTCGATTCAGAAAAGAGTCGTGCGAATCTCCAATCTTCTCTATAACAGGGGGCTTGAGAAAGCCACGGTAAGGGATCTGTCCGGAGCTGAGTCGCTCCTGCGTCAGAGTCTGAAGTTCAATAAAGAGAATATTGACGCCAGAAACCTGCTCGGACTTTGCTACTTTGAGACAGGAGAGGTTGTGTCTGCGCTTGTTGAGTGGGTTATCAGCAGCAACCTGAAGCCGGAAAACAATCTTGCCCAGAGCTATCTGGAAAACCTCAGAAGCAGCAAGAACAGGCTGGATGTTATAAATTCCACGATCCGCAAATATAATCAGTCGATCGAGTACTGCAAAGGCGGTCATGAAGACATGGCAGTCATGCAGCTTAAGAAGGTGATATCCCAGAATCCCAAGATGGTGAAAGCTTATCAGCTTCTTGCACTGCTTTATATAAAGTACGGTGAATGGGACAAGGCGGGAAGGCTGCTGAAAAAGGCTGCCCAGATCGATAATACGAATACGACAACACTCCGTTATCTGTCGGCAGTACAGCAGGAAAGAGGGAAGAGATCTTTTGCCCGGAGAAAATCCGCAAAGTCTGATCAGGATGATGAGAGGTCGATGAGGTATGTCTCAGGCAACGATATCGTGATCGCACCGACGACATTCAGAGATTCTTCCACGATCGCAACTGTGATCAATATCTTTCTGGGAATCCTTCTTGGCGCGGCAATCGTCTGGTTCCTTACTGTTCCCGCGGTCAGACAGGATGCGAATGATAAAGCAAACAAGTCTGTAACCGATGCGAACACTTCACTTGCCACTGCTACGGCTACGGCCCAGGATCTGCAGGACCAGATCGACAGCGCGAATTCTGCAGCAGAACAGGCAAAGAAGGAAAAGGAAGAAGCGAACGACAGAATCGATGGCTACAATGATCTGCTTAAAGTCGCCGATCTCTATGTGCTCGGCGACCAGACAAAAACAGTCGAGGCACTTGGAAAACTGAATGCGGATGACTACGACGGAGAAGGGAAGACCCTTTACGACGACATCAGCAGCATGGTGGGAGATGCCCTCTTTAATCAGTACTACACGGATGGAACTACTGCATATGTGAATAAAGATTATGCGAATGCAGCAAAGAGCCTCCAGCAAGCCATCGACTCGGACCCGAACGGAAAGGCAGATAATTATCAGTCAGCCCTTTATTATCTTGGATTTGCATATTACTTCCAGGGTGACTATACCAAATCAACGGAAGTATTCCAGAATTTCGCCCAGCGGTATCCCAACAGGGCGGCGGAAGTGCAGCCATACATGAATGGTACAGGCGGGACGGACCAGCAGGCATCGGGCCAGCCGGCTACTCAAGGCGAGGCTTCCGTCAATACGGATGATGCATCCAGCCAGGCAGTTGGAGGAGAAGCGGCGTCCGGACAGAGCTCCCAGGATATCACCGTCTATGGAAATGGTAATAGCTCCCAGTCTTCGGCTCAGGTAGTCTGGACAGATCCGAACACAGGTGACGGGTATGATGCATATGGAAACCTGGTGGCACCGGCCAGCCAGTCATCTCAGTCATCCCAGTCATCATCTCAGATCGTCTGGACGGATCCGAATACAGGACAGGGATATGACGCTTCCGGCAATCCGGTAAGCGCCCAGTAAACAGATTTTTGTCCGGAAACAGAAATCCGGGAAAGAGAGTGAACTTAGAGTGACAAGTACGGTTAGACCTTATTCAGTTTTTGATCTGGGCGAAGAGAATCCGGACCAGATTACTTATACAAAAGAAGAGCTTGCAGAGAATGTAAAAGTTCCGCCTCTTGTTGAGCAGGATCTGAAGAGAATCATCAGTGACCGTCTTGAGCAGTGCGGGCTTTACTTCCGTGTCTTCTCCAGGATCAAGACGGCAGCGTCTATGGAGAATAAGTTTGAGCGGAAGGACTATAATGCTACCCATAAGCTGCAGGATCTGATCGGCGTGCGGATCAATCTCTACTTTGATGATGATGTGCCGATCTGCCAGAACATCATGGCTAATATCTTTGATGTTGTGAATTGGTCCACTTCCAAAAGAGAGGAAGACGAGTTCAAGCCTGCAAAACTGAATGGTGTTTTCAGGCTCCCGGCTTATCTGAAAGCGGAGATCTCCCCACAGACCTGGGATATGTGCATCGATGACACCTTTGAGATCCAGATCAAGACGATGTTCTTCGAAGGATGGCATGAGGTAGAGCATGATATGCGCTACAAAGGAGAAGAACTCTGGAGCCATTATCCGGGATTCTCCAGGTACTTCAACTCCATTCTTGCTACGCTGGAACTTTGTGATAAATCGATGGTCACGCTTTTTGAAGACCTGGGACATGCGCTCTATAAGTCAGGGCGCTGGAGCGATATGGTGAAGAGCCATTTCCGCCTGAAACTCGGACCGGCACAGCTTTATCCGGAAGTTGAGAAGATCCTGAATGACGATATGGTCAATACAGATAATCTGGCCAAGAGGGTCTTCCGCACTCCGAGACCGGTCCTGATCGGCCAGCTGCTTGCCAGACCAAGACGGATCCCGATCAATGTCAACACGATCATCGCCCTTCTGAATGACAGCGTTTTCCATGATGAAAGACTGAAGGAAGTCTTTTCAAAGCGAGATGTCTATAATGACGGACGTGAGGAGACGGATGCGGAATCAAGGCATTACGAAATCAAGCCGCTTACCCGCCACACTGTTTTCCAGATGAAGACGATGGTGGATGGAAGCAGGCTTAAGAATGCCGAAGAACCTTCACAGAAACAGATCTTTGATGAATGCGCTGCAATTATCTACAGATGGGTAAAGCAGAAGTATGGCGGACTATTCCACAATTTCCCGGATGAGGTTGCCTCCCTCCATGCAGAAGTCATGGCTTTCAATGTAACAGTAAAGTATCGTCCTGAGCTCCGCAGGCTGAAAGTCCACGTTCGCCATATTGACCCTGAGGTCGGCGGAAGAGTATGGTTTGCAGAAGCGAATCTCTATGAAAGCTATGATGGAACCCCTTCGGAAGGCGGTCAGCTGATTGGAGGAGAGAAGCCGGCCAGGACGGCAGTCCTTTCCAACAGAGGGGATTCTCACATCTGGGTAGAAATCATCAATGGGTATGCGGAGCCGGACCATGAAGATATGTCTGCCAATGAGATTCCTTCCAGATACTTCAGCTATCCGGCTTTTTACAAGAATATCGTCGATAACGTGGGAATCTTTAACGGAATTTCGTGTTCGGGCAGGAGAAGGATTCTCAGGGAGGATCAGATCGGGGAAGTGGTGGATGCAATCAGCCGAAGGAGAGAGTTCCCGATCGTCCTGATCATCTCCAGGGAAGATGAGAATGGCATGATGGATGAGGACTGGCTTCTTCAGTTCCGGGTCTCTGATTTTACGAGAACTGTCTGGAGATATGCCCATGTGCTGTGCTGTTATGAGAAGACAGGGAGAGAACTCCTTCACAGAATAGGCGATATCCGCTATAATTCCGAACCACAGATTCCGAGATTCTATATCTTCTGGCCGGATGGCTCTATTGATGACTATGGTGCAGAGGACATCCTCAACTGCTCCTTCGGCAGACACCTTGAAGCAAGGGACGATGCCAGAACTTACGATATCGTGCGCGGAGGCCAGGCTTTCTATCACAGAATCGTTACAGAGCTTCGTGATTACAACGCCTCTTCCAATATATGGGATGGATTCAAGCTTGATACACAGACCGGGATCCCGGATTGATGCTTCTGCACCGAATCTTAGTGGAACAAACCGATCATGTCCCCGGTTCTGTATTCGCGGCGCGGATCGCAGCGCGCACGGGCAGGACCATGTGAGGAGAGACCGAGAGCTCGTCGACGCCCATCTTCAGCAACCGGTCGGTCATTGAGGTATCCGCGCCAAGCTCCCCGCAGATGCCGACGTGGCATCCGTGGAGATGTCCGGAGCGGACGGTGTATTCAATCTCCCGCATGACGGCTTCACTGTAAGGATCATAGAAAGAATCGAGACTTCCGTTCTGGCGATCCATGGCAAGGGTATACTGGGTCAGGTCGTTCGTTCCGATGGAGAAAAAGTCGACTTCCCTGGCCAGTGCATCTGACAGGATGACGGAAGAGGGGGTCTCGATCATGATTCCGATCGGAATCTCACGGAACGGAATATCCATCTCACGAAGCTGGTCCTGTACTTTACGGATCAGCTTTTTACATTCCTGCACCTCTTTGACAGAGGTGATCATCGGAAACATAATAGCCAGATTTCCGTATGCTGATGCACGATAGATCGCGCGCAGCTGTGTACAGAATAGATCAGGGTGAGTAAGGCAGACCCGGATTCCACGGAACCCCAGTGCCGGATTTTTCTCATCGACAAGATCCGGAAGGCTTGATTTTTTGTCCGCTCCAAGATCGATCGTACGGATAATAACCTGCCGGCCGCCCATCATCCGGGCGGTTTTTTTATATGTTTCAAACTGCTGATCTTCATCAGGCAGTCTTCTCTGACCGATATACAGAAATTCCGTGCGGAAAAGGCCGATTCCCTCCGCATCATTCTCCAGGGCAGAAGAAATATCGTCGAGACTTGCGACATTGGCGAACAGCCGGATGGGCTTTCCATCGGAAGTGACAGAATCAAGACCTTTCAATGACAGATATTTTTTCCGCGTCTCTGTCCGCAGTGCTTTCTTTTTCGAAGCCTCTGCCAGCGTCGCTTCATCTGGGTCGAGGACCAGTTTTCCATCCAGTGCATCCACGACAGCCCGATGGCCATCCCAGGATCTGCTGACCGGAATTCCACTCAGAGCCGGAATATCCATCCCTTTTGCCAATATTGCAGTGTGAGAGAGAGGGGAACCCTCATAAGTCAGAAAGGCAAGAATCAGGTGGCGGTCCAGCTGAAGGGTCTCAGAAGGAAGAAGATCCAAAGACATGATGATAGAAGGTTCTTTGATCGCTGCTGTGTCATCTTTCCCGGAGAGAATCCGGGTAAGCCTCTTTGAGACATCGGTGAGATCAGCCACTCTTTCACGAATATATGCATCATCGGCTCCTCGCAGAAGAGCAGTATAATTTTCTGTACACTTTGCTACTGCATAACCTGCGTCCACATGATCTCTGCGAATCATCTCTTCCACACTGCTGACAAACTCTTCATCAGACAGCATGACAGTCTGGGCATTCAGGATTTCCGCATTCGCTTCACCTACACTTGTGACTGCCTCCTTTGCCAGCTGCGAAAGCTGCAGGGCGGCAGTGTCAAGTGCACCGGAAAAGCGGGAAACCTCAGCTTCCGGGTCCGCAACAAGAGTCCTGACAGGCGACACGGTCTCTCTGCCCATCATATGAATCTTGCCGATCGCGATTCCTCCATGGAGGATTTTACCTATATATTCTTGCATACTGATCCTCCTTACCAGCTGAAGTTCAGCCCGGACCGAAGTGACAAACCGGATAGATCAGGACCCGCAGAAGAGGCGGAAAGTCGCCGCAGCATCGAGGCAGCAGAAGGCTTCGCAGTCAGTACAGGTCAGGAAAATGGATACCCGAAAGCCCGGTACTCCCATGCCTGGCAGGACCGGAACCCATATTCGACATTGACGATCCTGGCTTCCCCATCCTTGTGGTTCGGATAATATCTGGTTGTCATGACATATTCTCCGTCATTCAGGTAGATCTCAATGACAGAGGTATCGACCAGGACCCGGACATTCTTCAGGGGACCGATCTTCGCTTTGCGGATCTTACGGCCTCCGGCTGCAAGACCTGCATCTTTTGCCTGCTCCATCTTCTCCGCAAATTTCGTGACGGAAACAACTGCTCCTTCCGCCTTTGCGGCAGCCGCAGCGGCAGGAGACAGGCTCCTTGTATCAGAATTCAGGGTCAGGGTAGCGACACCGTTCTCGTAATCAAGAGTGACGACCTGAGGCTGCAGCAGGCTTCCGATCCTTACACGGATGGAACCTTCTCCGCTGCCGATCAGAAGCTCTCCGGTCCCGCCTTCAAGGGTAACCGGTTCTCCGTTCATCGGAGTCAGCCTGGTGTCACGGAGATTCATGATCTCGCTGACCGGGTTCTGCAGAACTTTTCCATCCTTGAACGTAATCTCACGCGGGACAGTCAAAAGACCTTCCCAGCCTTCCTTTGCGGCGGTTAGGTTGAAGTAGTTTGCATCCGGCATTCCCGCCCATGCGACCAGAATTCTTCTTCCATCCTGATCAAGGAAGGTCTGCGGGGCATAGAAATCAAAACCATGGTCCCATTCGCGGAAACTATCCCTATGGACGATCTGGCCGCCCATGGTCTCGCCTTCCACGAAAAAGTAGCCTGCCGAATAGTGGTTCTGGAACTGATACTCCTCATGCGGAAGTCCCTGCGGACAGATCGAGAGGAGAGTGTTTCCTCCTATATGAAAGTAGTCCGGTGATTCCCACTGGTATCCGAAGCCTTCCGGAATGCAGAACACTTTCAAAAAGGTCCAGTCTATCAAGTCAGGGCTGGTGTAGATCAGCGCACAGCCATTTCCGGAGGGGAAAGATTCCGAAGGCTTCATGCCCGCGGCAAGTACCATAAAGTAAGTATCCTTCTCCTTCCATACTTTCGGATGCCTGACTTTCAGAGTGACATCATCCGGATAATCTTTATTGGTCAGGAGCAGGCGGCGGTCTTCAAAGTGCTCTCCATCTTTTGACAAGATCGTCATCTGATTGGAAATTCTGCCATGCAGAGTGTAATCACTGTATCCGGGTTTTTTGACCATCCCGGTGTAGAAAAGGTGGATCGTATCATCGGCCACGATTGCGGATCCGGGATAGACACCGCTTTTTTCATGCTCAGCTGCCGGGAATGCCACGCCGGCGTATTTCAGGTCAGTAAGGCTTTTTCCTGCAAAATGCCCCCAGACGCGGGGCTTTTTCCCATTCGTATCCTCAGGAGAATACTGGAAAAAAATATGATAAGTGTCACCGACGCGGCAAAGTCCGATCGGGTCTGACATCCATCCGTCCGGCGGAGAAAGATGATAGCCGGGCCTCCAGGAATCAAGAAAATAATTCATTCAATTGCTCCTCTTCTTCTCAAAAGTCCACATCTTGGACGCCTACATTATAGGGAAGAATCCCCACAATGTAAATTTCAGAAGAGAGAAATTTTATATATTTGCGTTTTACAGAGAATATACACAGGCAAGACCCAGATAGTGTGCCTGATAGCACGGCAGACATCTATATCTTGTAATATTGAGAGATAAAAAAGTGCACAAAAGATACCTGCCAAACAGATGTTCTACCTTGCAGAATGCACTAAGATGTCTTAAACTAGGCACTGTAGTGGTAGAAAGTGGTGAAATGTGGTGCGTAAGGGAGGAAAAACAGAGGTAAGGGCCTGTTTTTCCGGCGGCACATTTCCGGGTGAGGGATTCTGAATGTTCTATGGTGCGAACTATAACACCCTGGATGCAAAGGGGAGACTGATCGTCCCGAAGCAGTTTCGTGAACAACTGGGAGAGTCGTTCATGATGACAAAGGGACTTGACGGGTGTCTCTATGTCTTCCCGATGAATGAATGGGATTCCTTCGAACAGAAGCTTGCCGCACTGCCACTTACGAACAAAAACGCCAGGGCAGTCGTAAGACATTTCGCTGCAGGCGCGTCACTCTGCGTTATGGATAAGCAGGGGAGAGTCCTGATCCCGGAAGTGCTGAGGGACTTTGCTCATCTGCAGAAGGACGTGGTTGTCGAAGGTTCCATGAAGAGGATCGAGATCTGGTCCAGGGAACAGTATGACAAGCAGGCGGCGGAAGATGATATCGACGAGTCTATGGAAGCACTGGATGGTCTGGATCTTAATCTGTGATACTGAAGCCGGATTAAGGGCCCGGCGAAGGAGGAAGGATGGAGTTTCAGCATACACCGATCATGCTTGAAGAGGTGATCGGAAATCTGAAGATCAGACCAGAAGGAATCTACGTAGACGGCACCATAGGCGGAGCAGGGCATTCCTCTGAGATCGTCCGAAGGCTTTCCGGGGAGGGAAAACTTTACGGATTCGATCAGGATGCCGCAGCAATCGAGGCAGCAAGCAGGCGCCTCGAACCATATAGAGACAGAGTATCGATCATCCGGTGTAATTATTCGGAAATGAAAGAGAGGCTGTCAGAACTTGGAGTTACATCGGTAGACGGAATTCTTCTGGATCTGGGTGTATCTTCCTATCAGCTCGATGATGCAGAGCGTGGCTTCACTTACCGGTCGGACGTACCGCTCGATATGAGAATGGATCAGCGGCAGAGCCTGACGGCCAGGGAAGTTGTGAACGGATATTCCGAGCCGGAACTTACCCGCATACTTCGGGAATACGGCGAGGAACGATTCGCGAGAAACATCGCAAAGCACATATGCGCTGAAAGGGAAAAGCATCAAATTGAGACAACTGGGGAGTTGATTTCTATTATAAAAGCCGCGATCCCTGCGAAAGCAAGGGAGGGCGGAGGACATCCGGCAAAAAGAAGTTTCCAGGCAATCCGCATTGAGGTAAACAGAGAGCTTGATGTACTGAAAGATTCCCTTGACGGGATGATCGATATGCTCTCGGATGGCGGAAGAATCTGTGTGATCACGTTCCATTCACTGGAGGACCGCATCGTAAAGGATACATTCAGGAGAAATGAAAACCCCTGCACGTGCCCGCCGGATTTTCCGGTATGCGTATGCGGAAAGAAGCCGAAAGGCAGCGTTATCACCAGGAAACCGATCGTCCCTTCGGAGGAGGAAACCGAAGAGAATCCAAGATCAAAGAGCGCGAAACTGCGCGTCTTTGAAAGAAAGATCATCTGAGACGCGGTCTTTTCGTGTCTGCCGGGGAGAAGCAGACGCATGGAGAGGGACCGGAGATCATCTGGGGAGACTGATATTCGTTTCCCGGGACCGCAGAACGAGCCAGATGAGTATGTGAAGGAATGGGAGTATCATGGCAGAAAAGAGAAACAGAAAAACTGCACAGCCTGAAAGAAACAGAGGACAGCGCTACGCTGAGCTGACATATGGAAATACTGCAAGAGCGGCGGAGATCGAGGAAGAAGCCGCCCAGACTTGGGAGACCAGCCAGCAGGTACTCAAAAACCGCGCCCGCGTCCGGCATATGGACATGCGCTATGTTCTGTTCCTTTCTGTATGCGCAGTGCTGACCGTCATGATCTGCATTCAGTATCTGAAACTTCGCGCGCAGAACACATACTACCAGAAGCGGGCAACATCCCTGACTCTGCAGCTGAATGATCTGCGTATGGAAAACGATACAGTGTATAATGAGATCGTGTCCGGGGTAGATCTGGAGAAGATCAGGGAAAGGGCGATCGACGATCTCGGAATGACTTACCCGAGTGAGAAACAGATCGTCGCTTACCAGAGTCCGGACAGCGATTACGTGAAACAGTACCGGGAAATTCCGGGAAAATAAGCGGGGAGTAAAGATTGGCTTCCGTTAGAAGAAAGAAAAAAAAGAATATTTTTACAAGAAGAATGCAAAGGAGGCTGTCGGCCGCGTTTGCATTCATTTTGTTATGTATGGGGATATTGCTTTTCCGCACAACCTTCGTGACGGCGACGAGAGGGAACAAGTATGCCAAGCAGGTACTTTCGCAGCAGACTTATGATTCCCGCAGCATTCCGGCAAGAAGAGGAGAGATCACAGACTCCAATGGAATCGTTCTTGCCAAGAGCGACAGAAGATACAATGTCGTCCTGGACTGCTATGCAATCAATTCAGACGAGGACTACGTTGAACCGACCATAGAAGCAGTCTCTTCTTTATTCAAGATCGATAAAGACAAGGTGAGAGGCGTCATAGCGGATGATGCGACCAGAGATTCCCGCTATCAGGTAATCGCCGAGAAGGTTACCAAGGATGAGAAAGATGAATTTGAAAGTTACAGAAACGGAGAAGACCTCTCGTCAGACAGCGGAATGGGCAAGAAGGCACTTGACGCAGCAAGGGCAGAGAGAGCCAATATCCAGGGAGTCTGGTTTGAAGAAGTCTATGTCCGTTCTTACCCATATAAGACCCTTGCTGCAAATGTAGTTGGCTTTTCCAATGACATCGGGCAGGGTGTAACCGGAATCGAAAACTATTATAACAGCACTCTGACCGGCACAGACGGAAGACAGTTCGGATATCTTGACAGCAGTTCGAATTTTGAACGCCAGACGATCAAGCCGGAAAACGGAAAAACAGTCCGGCTGACTCTGGATATGAATATCCAGCAGATCGTCCAGGACCAGATCGATGCCTTCGACAAACAATATGGAACAGAGGCATCTGACGGAAAGGGAGCCAGGAATGTAGGCGTTGTGGTCATGGATCCGGGCAGCGGCAGTATCCTGGCGATGGCTTCCAATCACGAGTATGATCTGAGCGACCCTTATGACGGCTTCACCAAGGGCGAGATCAAGAAGATGGGCGAAGATGCATATGTCAAAGCCCTGAATGAAAAGTGGACCAATTTCTGTGTTTCGGAAGGCTATGAGCCGGGATCTGTTGTCAAGCCGATCACGGTCGCTTCTGCGCTGGAAGAAGGCGTTGTCCATGATGGTGACAGCTACTTCTGCGGAGGCTCGCTCCTGATCACTGATACAACGATCAACTGCGATAATATCTACGGACATGGCGAAGAAACTCTGGAATATGCCATTGTCAATTCCTGCAATGTTGCCCTGATGCAGGTTGGCGCCAAACTTGGCGTCAGGAAATTCGTCCAGTATCAAAAAGATTTCGGCTTCGGCAATCAGACAGGGATCGACCTTCCGAATGAGAACTCGGGTGTTGTCTATGGCTCGGACAAGATGCATGAAGTCGAGCTGGCAACCTGTTCCTTCGGACAAGGCTTTACCGTCAATATGGTCCAGGAAGCAGCAGCATTTTCTGCTGTTGTGAATGGAGGCTATTACTACCAGCCCCATACAGTGGGTGCGATCCTCAATGATGATGGAACGACATCGACGTCAGTAGACCCGCTTGTGCTGAGGCAGCCGATCTCTTCGGAAGTATCGCGCCTTGTCAGAGGTTACCTTCATACTGCTGTTGAAGAAGGTACCGGGCGAAAGTCGCGGGTGCCGGGTTACCGGACCGGAGGAAAGACCGGAACTGCTGAGAAGATCGACCCGGAGACCGGGACCAGATGGAAAGGCAAGTACCTTGTTTCCTTCATCGGGGCAGCTCCGATCGATGACCCGAAGGTTGTGATCTACTGCGTCGTCGATGAGCCGAACGTGGAAGACCAGGCGGATTCTTCTTATCCGCAGACCCTTTTCCGCAAGATTGCTACAGAAGTTTATCCCTATATGGGAATCTATCCGACAGAACCGGTCACCGACCAGCTCCTTTCTGAACTCGGGATCTCCCGCGACGAGACAGTCGAAAATGAGATCAAGAGCGCAACGTTCCAGTGCTTCGGCGCAGACGGTACTCTCTATAACGATGCCGCGGTCAATTCTGACGGACAGGCTGTTGACAGGGAAGGCAATGTCATCGAAGGTGTGACGGTCGATATCGAAAACAGCACCGTGACAGATGCGAAGGGAAATGTGATCGAGGTAGACATGTCCCAGCTGAAACAGGACAAGGCGGCATCTCAGGTGGCAGATAACCCCAATATCGCATCGCCGCCATCTGATGATGGAGAAGAGAAGGATGATTCTACCTGGAGCGGAGCTGAGGCATCGGATATCGCCCAGGGAGGGGATGACATCATTGCAGGGGCAGGAGCTGAGTAAGCTTCCTTCTGTATGAGATTCATTGTTTACATGCATCGCAGATTTTTCAGGCTGCAGGGAGGGAAAAGAGATGACACTTAGCCTAGACACGATTCTGGCTGTATTTATTTCATTTGTGATCACAGCCGTGCTGTGCCCGGTCCTGATTCCATTTCTGATCAAACTCAAAGTTGGTCAGACAGAGAGAGTGGAGGGGGTCAAAAGCCATCTGAAGAAGGCAGGCACTCCGACCATGGGCGGGATCGCCATTCTCGTCTCTATCATAGTCACTTCCCTGATCTTTGCTTCCCGTTATCCGAGAATCATTCCGATCCTGATCCTTACGGCAGGTTTCGGTGTGATCGGATTTATCGATGACTACCTGAAAGTAGTGAAGAGAAAGTCCGACGGACTTCTCCCAAAGCAGAAGATGGCGCTTCAGATCGTCGTTACGACTGTTTTTGTCATCTTCCTCTGGGTCAGGGACCCGTCTTGCTTTGATTTCCTGATTCCTTTCACGGAGGGCAGGATCATCTCCGGCATCGGTGTGCGGATCTTCGGAACCCTGCTTTCCTACTTTGCGATTATCGGAACAGTCAACGGAGTGAATTTTACAGACGGCCTTGATGGACTTGCGTCATCCGTGACAGCAGCTGTCGCAGTCTTCTTTACTTATGCATCCATGACACTGGGAGGAAAGATCGAACCTTTCACGGCGGCAGTGCTCGGGGCACTTCTTGGGTTCCTTCTGTTTAATGTCCATCCTGCAAAGGTCTTCATGGGCGACACCGGCTCCTTGGCTCTGGGCGGATTTGTGGCTGGCTGCGCATATGCACTGAAGATGCCGATCTATATTCTGATCGTCGGACTGATCTATCTGATCGAAGTCCTTTCCGTCATCATCCAGGTAACTTACTTCCGCAAGACAGGCGGCAAGAGATTCTTCCGCATGGCACCGATCCATCATCACTTTGAACTGAGCGGATGGTCGGAGACCAGAGTCGTGGGAGTATTTACGATCGCGACGATCCTGCTGTGCCTGCTGGCATGTATCCGGCTGTAAGAGGATCCGCGAGAAACATTTTCCTGATTCAGGGTGCCGCGGAGGCGGCAGAGGAGGCGTGAGATGAAGTTTGAAGGCAAGAAAGTCCTGGTCTTCGGGGCAGGAAAGAGCGGAATCGGATCGGTTTCCCTTCTGTTGAAAGTCGGCGCGAAGCCGGTCCTTTATGATGGCAATGACAAGCTTGACCCGGAAAAGCTGAGAGAAGATTTTCCGAAGGAAGCGAAGGTCGATGTTGTCCTTGGAGATCTGAAGGAAAGCCTGATCGAAAGCCTGGACCTCTGTGTGATGAGTCCGGGAGTCCCGACGGATATCGAGCCTGTAAACCGGATCCGGAACAACGGTGTGCCGATCATAGGTGAGATCGAGTTCGCTTACAGATGCTCGAAGGGTACTGTGCTTGCCGTGACAGGGACAAATGGAAAGACCACTACCGTCACGCTTCTGGGCGAGATCATGAAGCGCCATCTGGGACAGGACAAGGTCTTTGTCGTCGGCAATATCGGAAATCCATATACGGGTGCCGCATGGAAGACGGATGATTCGTCCACGTCGGTTGCAGAGATCAGCTCATTTCAGCTGGAGACCATTGACACATTCCATCCGCATGTATCCGCAATCACCAACATTACTCCGGACCATCTGAACCGGCATCATACGATGGATGAGTATATCCGTGTCAAGGAGAGCATCACAAAGAATCAGACGAAAGACGATTTCGTCATTCTGAACTATGAGGATGAAGTACTCCGGAAGTTCGGAGAATCGGTGAAGGATAAGGTCCGGGTGAAGTACTTCTCGAGCAAGAGGGTTCTTGAAGACGGGATGTATCTGGACGGGGATGTCCTGAAGATCGCTGACAGGAAGACCGGTACGGTTATAGATGTGATCAATATTCATGATCAGAGCCTGCTTGGAAGCCATAATTATGAAAACATCTCAACTGCAGTTCTCTGCGCTGTCTCAGCAGGAGTTCCGCTGGATGAGATCAGAGAGGTTCTCCGGAAGTTCAAGGCAGTTGAGCATAGAATCGAATTCGTCAGGGAAGTGAACGGAGTCACTTACTATAATGATTCAAAGGGAACCAACCCGGACGCTGCGATCCGGGCCGTGCTTGCCATGAACCGGCCGACCGTCCTGATAGGAGGCGGCTTTGACAAAGGCAGTACCTATGACGAATGGATCGAGAGTTTTCAGGGGAAAGTCAAGGATCTTGTCCTGATCGGACAGACGAAAAAAGCAATCGCAGAATGCGCAGAAAAGCATGGTTTTACCCATGTATATCTCTGCGGGACCTTCCGCGAGGCTTTCGATCGGTGCGTGTCCCTGGCGAAGCCGGGAGATGCGGTGCTGCTTTCGCCTGCCTGTGCAAGCTGGGGCATGTTCAAGAACTATGAAGAGCGAGGCAGGATCTTCAAAGACTATGTCAGAAATCTTTAAGGGAGCTAAAAAGTGAACCGCATTCTTCGTTCAATCGTTATCCTGCTTGCAGTCGTTGCGGCGGCAGCCCTGATCCTGATATATGGATTCCGGCTGAAAACTGTCACGGTCGAAGGCAACGACAGGTACTCATCGGATCAGATCAGTCAGGACCTGCGGAGTAGCAGCCTGCTTTCCAATACGCTCTTTTTCGCGTGGAGGTACAGGAATGCCACTACTTCGGCGGATGCTCCCTATCTGACCAGTATTAAAGCCAAGATCCTCTCGCCATCATCTGTGAAAGTCACGGTGACAGAGAGCAGGCTGGTCGGCCGGGTCCAGTACAATAATCAAAATGTCTATTTTGACGAGAACGGCATCGTGCTGATGATCACCGGGGAGGTCAGGGAGGACGTCCCGCTCGTCACCGGCGTAAAGATGGAGAAACCGGTACTCTATCAGAAACTGACGCTGGACAATGCTTCGACCTTGCGGACAATGCTGAGTATCACTCAGCTTCTCATCCAGGAGGATTTCATACCGGACAGCGTCACATTTGACGAATCCGGCAACATGACCGTCCGTTTCGGAGGGGTTGCGGTCCGGCTTGGACAGGATGAATATCTGGAAGAGAAGATCGCCAATCTGGTTGCCATCTATCCACAGATCTCATCCGAGAGCGGAACACTGAATATGGAGGGGTTTACCGGGAAGAATTCCAGTATTACCTTCCGGAGAAGCTCCGGGGAAACTTCAGAAGATGAGACAGAAGGAGAGGTCAATCCGGGACAGACGCTGACAGGGGTCGGGTCGGATTCCACAGCTGTTGAGCAAGATGGAGACAACAACCAGACTGCTCAGGAAGCTGACGGCGGAGAGGGTGCGGAAAGCACAGACGACGGCAGCTCTCCTGACCAGGACGGCAGTGCCGGCGAAGAGAATACGAACCAGGGAGACGAGGAAAACGGGAACCCGGATGAAAGCAGCGGAAGCGGAGTCATGGCTTTCGACTCGAATGGTACGCTTCATTACGATGCCCGCATCGTCAACGGCCAGGTTGTAGATTCTTCCGGAAATCCGATTGCAGGATGCACGGTGGATGAGAACGGCAATATCAAGGATGCCTACTGGAATGTAATCGATCCGGATACGGGAGAAAACATTACCCAGTGAGTGGATAAAACTTGCAATCTTGCAGGAAACCACTTATAGTTAATGTATATATGGTTCTTAGAGAAGGAAAGATCTTTGAACTGCCGGTTCCGCGAAAGAGCGGAACGGATGATACAAGGAGGATAATTCAGTGTTAGAGATTATGGGGAATGATTCCGAACCGGGAGCAAGAATCATCGTAATCGGCGTCGGCGGAGCAGGCAACAATGCAGTCAACCGCATGGTTGATGACACGATCGCCGGTGTAGAGTTCATCGGAGTCAATACAGATAAACAGGCGCTGGCTATGTCCAAGGCGCCGACCGTTATTCAGATCGGTGAAAAAATCACCAAGGGACTTGGCGCCGGAGCAAGACCGGAAGTCGGCCAGCAGGCTGCTGAGGAGAGTACGGAAGACATCAAGAATGCTGTTCAGGGTGCAGACATGGTATTTGTCACCTGTGGTATGGGCGGCGGAACCGGAACAGGAGCTGCTCCTGTCATTGCCGGAGTTGCAAAGGAACTGGGAATCCTTACCGTCGGTGTCGTTACCAAGCCTTTCCGCTTCGAAGGAAAGGTCCGCATGACCAATGCCCTGAATGGTATCGAGAGACTGAAGGAGAACGTCGATACTCTGATCGTGATCCCGAATGACAAGCTGCTCGAGGTCGTTGACCGCAGAACAACCATGCCGGAAGCATTCAGAAAGGCAGATGAAGTCCTTCAGCAGGCTGTATCCGGCATCACGGACCTGATCAATCTGCCGGCTCTGATCAACCTTGACTTTGCGGATGTCCGTACCGTCATGGAAGACAAGGGAATTGCCCACATCGGAATCGGCCAGGCAAAGGGAGATGACAAGGCGATCGAGGCAGTCAAGATGGCAGTCGAGAGCCCGCTGCTTGAGACCACGATCGAAGGCGCGACCAATATCATCATCAACGTCAGCGGCGACATCAGCCTGATGGATGCGAATGACGCGGCAAGCTATGTACAGGAGCTTGCAGGTGAGAATGCAAACATCATCTTCGGCGCTATGTATGATGACACTTATGCTGACGAGTGCAGCATCACCGTCATCGCTACCGGCATCGAGGATCCGAATGAGGAGCAGGGTTCTCTTCTTGGAATCCGTCCGGGTCAGAAAGCAGTTCAGGCTTCTGCAACGGGTACTGATTTCCGGTTCAGAAAGAGCGAAACCAGACCGAAGAACGGTTTCTCCTTCCAGCGCCCGGTCCAGACTCCGGTCAAGGCTCCTTCCATCCCGGCCCAGAATGCCACGCTGAAGGCACCGACCAGCAAGGTTGCTCCGCAGGACATCCAGATCCCGGATTTCCTGAAGAGATCCTGATGTAAGTTTGAACAATTGAGAAAGCCTCCGACCTCGTGCCGGGGGCTTTCTTTTTACAGGCCCCAAGGTGCTGCGGGATACTGTCCGGTGGTATTCATATAAAATGGATCTCGCCGGACAATCCTCTGGAGCATCAATATGGATATCCGGTACGTCTCCAGGCTGCATCCCTGCAGGTGGGAGCCGCCTTGTATATACCGGGCCCGGACAGAAGCGCGTCCGGAAAAAGGAGGAAGTCA
>Ga0326514_10000083_pt1 | contig 55751 bp, 66 predicted proteins | sample 3_2548_0518_D_FD_203653 | JGI IMG/M metagenome (GOLD analysis project Ga0326514, IMG submission 203653) | Bovine rumen microbial communities from UC Davis, California, United States - 3_2548_0518 | ecosystem: Host-associated > Mammals > Digestive system > Stomach > Rumen | place: USA... | reverse complement strand
TGGGGCCAGAAGTGGTATAGAAGCGCAACCCCTGCTCATCGTGGTACGGACAGGCAGTGCCGTCGTTCACGTTGGCGGGAACACCGTTGGCGAAGGGCTTGAAGAGCACGGTAGGCGTGAGATTCGCCCCCTGTGCATTGGTGAACAGGACACCGTTGTTCTCTTTGGCGGTTCCGTATGTTCCGAATGTCAGTTTCGGAACGGGGAAGTACCACCCGCCACCAACGGCCTGTGCGATACCACCGTCGGCCACCAAACGCAAGAGGTTGTAGCCGCTTGTCCTGATACCCTGCATCGTAAAGCTACCGCCACGCGGTGCAATCGAAAGGAGCTTGCCGCCAGCATCTGTCAGGATGGAGATGTCGCCGCCAGTTGTGCGCACGCTATCCTCCCACTCGTCAGTTACCGACAGCTCATCGTCTGCCCAGCCTTCAAGGGTTTCTGCGACAGCAGCTGTGACACTACCATCTTCAAGAGCCTCGATGATGGCCGCTTTCATGTTTTCGCTGGTACATGCCAGTTCCTCGCCGTTCCATACGTAGGTGTCTTTTCCGCAGATATACACCTTGTCTGCAAATGGGCTTTCGCGAAAGCCTTCGGAATATTTCTCTATGCCATCAAAGTTAGCATAATATTTTGCAGACAATCCACTGCCAACAACGGCGAGAAAATAGCCCTTCGCCGTATCAAATACAACTTCGTCGTACTCCCCAGCCGACTGTTGCTGCTCAATCGCATTTAAGACAAAGCCGTTGAAAACAACGGGGGTTTTCTTTGCAACGAGTGTGACCAAAGCGGCAATAGCTTCTTCGTCACCACCTAAACGTTCGGAAAAACTGCTATCTGCTTCAAGAAGGTTGGCTATCTGAGCCTTTATCCACTCCTGAATACGTCTGCCCTTCACCTGTAACCCGCCAGTGGAGCGGTCGCCTCCCCATTTGGTAGAGGCGTTGATTGGTTGGTCAAAATACTGTTTTGACATAATTCTTTAGTGTTTGGTTATCAATGTTCGTTAATCATTCCATCCGAGATTATCATCCCAGCCAAGCTCATCATCCCAGCCGCCCAAAGAGAAGCATGAGGTGATGGTGTTAATGGGGCATACTACCGCAAAGTAAGCATCGGAAGACATCGGGACCAATGATGCTTCAATGCCGGATGCAGAGAGGGATGCGCTTACACCCATGCTCTGTAATGTTGGTTCAATACAAAGTGCCATAGGTCAAACTTTCATTAGGATTCAATAGTGTAAAGTTCGCCCTTCTGCACCCACTTCGTGCCATCGTGATAGAAGATAACACCACCTGTACTGTTCGCAGCTACCACATATTTCCCTGCGAGATTGTGGCCGACAACTGGTGCCCACTGGTTATTGCTCCATTGGTACACCTCGCCTGGGTGGTTGTCTGCTGACGTACAGATTGCAAGATAGCGGTTGTCACTATTCTTGAATTTTACAGTTGGAGCGGTTGCTTCAGCCCAGGGCGAAGAATAAGCATATACACGCCCGGCCACGGTTAGCTTTCTCACGCTCTCATAGCTTCCATATACCTTTACGTCAGGCACAATCGTCACGTTGCTGGCCATTGGAATTTTCTCTACCAAATCGTCATTGATGTCATCATCGTGATACGTCACCTCCAACTGGGCAAAGAGCCTGCCAGTATCAAGGCCAGTCGTGTCACATACAGGGTAGTAAGTGCCGTCATCTCCAACCGTGCATTGGCTTTTGAGCACCTCATAGATGCCAGTTACATTACTGTCACGAAGCTCCTTTGCAAAGAACTTCACCTTGAAATCCACGTCGGCAAGCGTCATGCCTCCAAGACTGTTGCTGTCGTACCCAAGCGCGAATTTTTGCTTTGAGCCTTGTGCAATTACTCTTTCTCTTTCCATAGTTCAAAAAAGTTTTAGTTGTTAAACATTTGGTTAATATTACTTGCTCTCACACTCTTTGGCATCGAGCATGGGTAGCAGCACCCGCTTCACGATGGCCTTGAAGCCTTTCTCCACAAAGGGGCGAATCTGCTTTACCTGGACCTCGTTCAGTTCCACCTCCTTCTTATGGTAGATTTCGCGCCCAAGGTCTGCAACAGCGATGTCCTGCGCGTTCAGGTACATCATGTTACCCAAGTCCTTACTCACATCGACGGCAATCTGATTGCCCTCAATGTCCTCAATCATAATCTTTGAAAAATCAATCTTCATAGTTCTTAATTTTTTTATGAATTAGCTAATATGTCAGTCCAAAATTTGAAAACACCGCCATGTCTAACCCCCGAATCACTTATTTCAAGTAAAGGAGTAGGATTGTTTCCTGAATAATAGTCGCTTCGATTGTATATGTAGTAGTGTGATGGCTTTATTTCTGTCACATAGCTATTACCTTCCACGGTAATACGTTGCGGCCTGACTGTTGCTTTTCTGTATGGATGAACCTCGTCTGTTGTGCAGATTTCTATTGCTCCTTCTTGGTATACCGACTGTGGGTCGTTCTCATCGTATAGGTAATCATCGATGCCAACCTTTAGTACTGGCTTTGCGATGGTTGAGCCGTTATCAGATACCAATGCGAACATCTTCATTGCTGTATCAGTATCGCTTCCATCAGTTGCATCAATTGTAATTTTAGTTCTTACACCTGTTGATGTAAGGATGCCGCTCAACGTGGCATTATTAGCCGTCAGGTCATTCATAGTCACGTTGCCATCTGCATCAACGCTGAATTTCTTCACCGTGACCTGTTGGCCGTCAATGGTTTCTACATTTGTAATTATATCCCTTATACCTCCATTCTCACCTTTCCATGTTATGTTTTCTGCATTGAGGTTGATGTTGTTTGCGTTAAGGTTGAGCGTATAGACAGGATTAGCCGATGTTCCAGAGACAAGGAACTCCAATCCGGCGACAAAGGTAGTGCCGTCGAATTTTCCCATTTGGATAGTGTTATTGTTTTCTTTCTTGAATACTACTCCAAGGTCGCCTCCGGCCAAGATGTCGATAATATCGTCAGCATCCAATCCTATCTGACTGGCGTTTATTAGCAGCGTAGTAGCCGTGAGGTCAAGCGTTGAACCAGAGGCCATCGTCAGTGTACCGCCGCTGATAGTAAGCCCATTTTGAGCTGTGAGATTTATAGTCTTACCAGCGAAATCTATACTCCCGCCATTTATCTTCGTACCATCGTTTGAGAAAAGGGCAATCGGCGTATTGCTGTTTGTCGGGTAGATACTAAACTTATTAGTTTGGAACTTCACCGTTGATGCCTTCATATCGATGGCTCCACCGCTGAATGTAAGCGTGTCACCCGTCAGATTTATTGTCTTACCCTTGAAGTCTATCACATCGGCTGTCAGCCCAGCGTAACTGTAAGGCTGTATGTTTTCAACGTCACTATCGCTTATTATCTCATGGTCGCTTGATGCTAACCAGTTATGACCATCCCATTCCACATCGAAAACGTTACCTCCTACATAATGGTACTTGATGCCCATTCCGAGCATTGCCTTAGTGATGGCGGTGTAGGCATTACCGTCTGTTGGCGATACAATTTCAGAGAAGATAGTTACAAAGTTGTTTTCTGTAACCATTCCGCTCGTTGCGGTGGTAATCGCATTATTGATACGTCCAGCTTCGCCTGAGACAAAAGCATCGAGCCTGTCATTTCCAGAAATAACTATGTGGTTTGCGCCTATCGTGAAAGTTCCGGCTGTGAAATCTATATCATCGGCACTCATTCCCACAAAGCTGCTGGGAACAATCTTGTCCAAATATTCTTCTTCTACGTCTTCCTCTGTATCGCTGTATATCCATTTCTCGCTTTGGATGTCATATTCAACATCGTAGTCTCTGCTGTCAATCGTAACGCTATAACGTATGCCCAAAGTGAGCATGGCCTGTGCAAGCACCGTGTTATCGGCGGCTGTAATTGCCTGTGAGAATAGGGTGACAAAATTCTTTGTGGTCAGCATACCAGAGCTTAACAAAAGGTCATCGCGGTCATTGCCAGTACCGCCAAATACCACTTGTTGTATGGCACTTCCAAGATTATTTATTATGGCGGTCGAACTGTCGAGGATGGGAATCCATTTCTTTGTGGCAGTAGCGCCCTCGCCGTCCACTATACACATCCACGCCTGTATGCCGCCCTCAAAGGTCACGCCGTCAGAGGTGAACGTCGAAGGAACAACAAAGATGTCATATTTGTTGCTGCCGCCAGGTCTCCCATTGTATAGACAGAAACTTACTTCACCAATATGCGTGTAGATGGCCGAGAAAGCCTCTGCAAGCTCATCTTCAGAAGACTGAACCCAACTGTCGCCACTCCATCCATAGAGCGTGGTGCCATTGTACCACCAACGCCCGTGTTCTGGTTGAGTAGCGGAAATGTCGATGTTCATTTCATCTTCGTCAAGTCTCTCTATTTCCTCCTTACATGCTTTCCACAAGGCCATTGCCAAGTTTGCGAAAAGTTCGCTCACATTAACGCTCTTGCCAACCTCATCGACTTCATCCTTAACCTCGCCAACCTTCTCATAAACAGTCTTGATGTTGATATTACCTCCAGCCTGTCGAATGGTTGTGCTCTGGCTCTGGCTGGTAGTGCCAGAAGAGCCGCCCTTGCCACCACTGGGAGTGCTGTTATCGCCGCCCTCGCTGCCGTCGTGGATGTAGATGATGGTTGTGCCGTCATCTGTTTTCGTGCTCACTTCCTTGCCAGTGGTGGCCTCGCCGCCACTCAAAGTAAAGGTTTCTATCTTGTCGATGGCCGACTTCATAAGAGGCTTTGGTTTGAACGTGCCGTAGGTCACTGTCTTAGCCCCCGTGATAATGTTCTCGCTGATACCCGTCACGATATAGCCCTTGTATGGCTCACCGAGGCCGGGAACGTCACCGCTATTCTCGCCAGTTAATGAATCGGTAAACGTGCGCTCTTCGCTTATTGTCGGCTGCTTGCTCTCATATATCAGTTCGGCTCGCTCCCTACCCTTCTTCAGCAGCTCTTTCTGTGCTACGATGCGGAAACTATCCTCGATGGCCACGTTCACCAGAGTTACCCAGTTGCCGGCTTGCGGACACAGACCGCCATTGTCGAAAGTAGCAGGAAGGGTAGGAAGGAGGAAATCACCGTCGGCCTCCAGAATGATGTAGCACTCCCCTGCTGTCACGGTATGACTTTCGGGAAGGCTGTTGCCATCACCTGCCACCTGAAGGGCAAAATCGGGGTTGCGCTCGCTGTCAGCAGTCAGCATCGTCAATTCAAACTGCCGCCCGGTCAGTGGCCCACTCTGGAACAACAGGGAGAGCGGTTTGTCCTGTATGATGTAATTCTTATCTATGGTGTACGGCTGGCCGTCAAGCTCCAAAGTGACATACCATTTGGCATAGAGTTTCCAATCTCTCGGATTCTCTTCATTTGGGTTTTTCGTAGCGGGTATCTTCTTCCCGTTATCATCAAGGCAATAGCAGATGCAGTATTTGGCCGTGGCGATATTCAGGTTTAGCTTCGGGTAGATGTCATCGAACACAAGGAACGCCTCAAACGGTGCTTCATTCGCCGAACTGCGTAAATCTATCACGCTACCTGGGTAGTCATTCTCGTCAAGATGCAGACGTTGTGTGATGGCCGCATAGCCCTGCCCGTTGAAGGTGCGCTTCGCCATGTTCTTAGTGCCTCCGAGAACAATGAAGCGGTTAAAGAAATCGGTATCGGCGTAGGCGCGTGTCTTACCAATGATAATCTTCCGGCCAACATAATAGGCATGGGCATCGGCGGCTTCCGCTATCTTGTCGATAAGCTCTTTCAGTGTACTGCCATCGAAGGTGATATTGATGAAAGTTCCGCGAAGGGCTTCTATCTCAGCCTCTGCTTTAGCGGTGGTCGGCTTCTCGCTATGTAGCTCTATTCGGAACCTCTCGGACACAGAACCACTGCGCTCGTAAGCGGGAAGGTTTTGTGCAAGGAATATATTTAGTTCATCGACAATAGTTCCTAACTCGCCACAGAAAGGAGAGGTATAGACTGTGCTCTCTACTGTGCCATCGCCAGCACCTATGTCAATCCACCCACCGCCTGCATAACGCCAGTAATGCCCCGTTGCTCCTTTACGGCAAATGCCGTTTTCGCTTATCACTTGCCCGTTATCACTCCACTGCTTGACACCCTGAAAAACAATCACCTTGCGCAGACGGCTATTGCTCGCATAGATAGTCTTGGGATTCTTCACGATGGCAAACGTGCCAGTGGAAAGCGACGTAACTGCTGGCAAGTCTCTGTCTGTGTCCACTACGGCCACAACGGTAGCCGCGACCTCTTCCGTGGCTTTCTTTACGTAGATGTCGCTGCTGACGTGGAGTAACAGGCTCTTTCCAAAGTTATTCTTTCCAAGAAGCACGGCTGGCTCAGAGAACTTCGGCGACCACATATAGATGCCGTCGCTGCCCAGCGTAGGCACATAGTTCTCTTTCATCACATAGCCCATGAACATCGTACCGCCGCGAATCATGCCGCCCTCCGTGCTCTTCCACGACACAGTGAGGCCACCGTCGCCGTTGATGCTTTCGTCGAGCGTCGCACCGCTAATGACGGTTTCGTGTGTCAGCGCGTCAGTACCGCCGAGGCCAATATCCCTAAGTGCTGCTATGATGTCATTGTAGGTCATATCATCCAAATTCGTGTAATTCGTTCAACTCGTTGTTTAGTACCAGTGTTTCTTCCACACTCCCCTTCCTCCAGCTTGCCCTGCAAACTGCCAGTAATTGCCGTCGGTGATATTCTTTACGAAATTGCCGTTATCAACCACTATGCTATTATCGGTTTCCCATATTGGCCCGCCCTGCGGAGCACCATCTTCGTAGAATATCCTGACGTATGAGTTCTCTTCTCCGACGGTAGGACGCTGCACAACCGCATAGTCACCATCTTGCAGAAAACCGCTTATCTGAATCAGCTGTTCAAGTTCATAGTCAGTATCTGCCACGGCCACAACTGCATACCTGGAAGTAGGTGCTGCCGCATCGCGCAGTTCTGGGTGAGGCTCTTTCATTACCCACATGAACTTAGCCATTTCCATATTGAAGGTGGAGAACTGCTGAAAGTTCTGATGAAACACACGGTACACCCTGTTTGGATGGCGGTTCGTCTTTAGCCGGATGAACTCCCCCCTGTCAAGTCTCAGTACCTCATCACAAAACAGTTCATAGCGCGTGAGGAACTGCGATTCATTGGCTGCACAAAGATGAACTTCCAATGAGAGGTGATGCTCATCTTTTACACCTATGGTGCTGCCAAGGTACGACACGCCGTTTGTCAGGGCGTTGCTGTTGCCAACTGGCTCTTTGTTGCCTGGTTCCATGAGCAGCGGACTCATCTTTTCCAATGACAATCCATAGCGGTCAAAAGCGTCGACATAGCCGTTAGCGTCCCTGCCTGTCACCGCCTTGTGTGTCTTTATCAGTAATTCTCCGTGTGGCATATCTCTGTTTCGTGTTTGTTAGCTTTCATAGTCCGTCTCTTAGAAAATCTGTCCTATCTTGTTGTCAATTGACTCCAGCCGCTCACCGAACTGCCGTAGCATCTGCTCATTCGATGTCTTGATGTCGTAGAGGTAGCTGTTGCCGATGATGATGAGACCGCGAATCTCTCTCACGGTGTCGCCGTCGGGGATGTTCAGGTTTGCCAGTCCAAGCAGCATGGATTCTATCTGTCGCCCTGTCTCTTCACCGTTTGCAGTGGCCATCTTTGCCTGGTAAGATGCAGCGTCGCCTCCGTTAAAAACTGTCACGCCGCCCCGGACGGTTGCCAACATCTGCTCCGAGTTCATCACCAACGCCATGAGCATACCGAGACCCATGTCGGCTTGTTCATAGGTTATCTTGTCGGCAATGTTCGCCGTGGCCGTCTGATTGCTGTTGGTGGCGTTCAGCCCTAAAAGCTCCTGAATGGCCATAGCCTGCTCCACATAGCCCTCCTTTGCAGAGGCAATGGCATCGCGTAGCAGTTTCAGCTGGCGGGCGCGTTCATCCTCGGAGAGGCCGCTGTTTAGGATGCTCTCATAGTGCTGCTGCCACTGCTCCATTTGAGCGTCGAAGGCATCGCCCAGCACGAAGTTCTTGATGAAGTTCTCTGCAATGATTCTGCTTATGGATTCTGCGCGTTTCTCTGCCGTGGCCTCCATATCCATGAGGTCGGACACGAAGTTATCCTTCATATCCTGAAGGGCATATTCCACCTCTTCTTTCAGTTCCTCCACAACCTCTTTATACACACCCAGGGAGTTGAGGATGTAGTCGGCAATGGGTCGCAGTTCCTCGTAGGCTTCCACAAGGTCACTGAGGTAAGGCATCATCGCGTCGAGCATCGTCTGATAGGTCGCGCCCTCCTGCTCCGCTGCCGCGTTCCATGCCTTTTGCATATCGTTGAGCAGCGGCTGAATCATCGTAGGAATGACCATCGACTTGATGATTTTCTCGGCTATCATCTTGCCAACGCTCTGCGTCCAGTCCTCGGCGGTTCCCTCCATATCCATGAGCGTACTCGCCCAGCTGTCGGCCATATCGCTAAACGTAGTGTCGAGCTGCTTGTCAAGTTCCTTGATGGCAGCGGCGATATTCGACACCTCCACGTCGGTACTGATGGTAGAGTAGAGTTCCTGCACCTTCTGCTTGATGCGCTCCAATGCGTCGGTGTTACCGCTCTGCAGAGCCTCGGCCCACTCCTTGTTAATGGCGGCAATCTGCTCCTTATACGTGCGCTCTACGTATGCGTCGAGCATCTGCTCCAGCATCGTGCGCCCGATGCTCTTGCCGAATGTCTCAGCGTCGCCGTTCATGTCTATAAGCGATGACAGGAAAGCACCGCGCAAGTCTGAGAAGCCCTCCTTGGCCACATCGGCCAGCGACTTGTACTTGGCTATGAGCCCGCTGAAATCTGAGTTCTCAGGATTGGTGATGTCATTCTCCAACTGCTCGATGTCTTTCAGCACATCTTCAATGGTGTGCTCCGTGTCCTCACCCATAAGGATGTCTTGCCACATCTTCTTGATGGCGGCTATACGGTCGGCATACTGGCCAGTAGAGAGCATCTGCTCCAGCATTTCACGAATCAGCGTCTGGCCTATCTGCTTACCGATGTCCTCAACGTCATCGTCGAGGGAAAGGAGGCGGTCGAGCAGGGTGTCACCGAGGCTGTCAAGGCTGTTGGAGAAGTCGGGCTTCACACCTGACAGGCTCAATATCTGCTGCACCACGTCCTTCAGTTCAGGGTAGGCATCCTGTAGGGCGGTAATGGAGGCTTTCAGCCCCTCGTCATTGAGCACGCCCTTCCAGTTATACACGGCATTGCCCTCCGCGTCGCTGGTGGTGTTCGCGGCCATGGCATCGTTGAAGGCTTTCTGAATGTTGTCGAGCAGCGGCTGAATCATGGTTGGCACAATCATCTGCTCGATAATCTTCTGTGCCATCGTCTGGCCTATCTCTTCTGCCCAATCCTCGGCGGTGGCGTTGAAGTCCATGAGGTTCGACACCCAGTTTCCCGTCATGTCCTTAAAGGTGGTGTCGTTCTCAATCTTCTTCAGCGCGTCGGTGAACCGCTTCGTTCCACCCACTGCCTCGTTGTAGAACTCCTCGGCGGCTTTCTTCGCATTTTTCAGATGTTCCTCGGCGGCAGCTATCTCTTCCGGGGTCTTAGCATCGGCCAGAGCCTTCACGGCGGCTTCGAGGTCATCCTTGACAGTCTTTAGCCCATCCTGGAACTCGTCGGTGGCCATGTAGCTTTTCACCAAGTCCTCAACGATGGTGCTGGTGATGGAGTCCATGAAGTCCTCCACGCCGTTCTCGGTGTTCATCAGCGAGGAAAGTATGGTGTCGCCAAGGCTGGAGAAAAGCGTCTCTACCTCCTTGAACTGGTAGCCGATGCTCTCCAATAGATGCTTCACCGTGTCTTGCAAGCCCTGTAGCGTCTCGGATGGAAGGGCTGCGTCGATGGCGGCTCCTATCTTTGCGGCACGCTCGTCAGGCGACAGGTTATCATCGGCCATGATGTCATTGAAGGTGTTTTGCAAACCGTCAAGTATCGGCTTTATCTTCTCCGACACCATGAACGCCTCGACCAACTTCTGAACGATGGCCTTCTTCATGTTGTTGGCAAAGTCCTCGATGTCGCCGTCCATATCCATGAGGGCAGAGACGAAACTGTCCGACATGCTTGTGAAGGTGTCATCGGCCGCTTTCTCCAGTTCCTTCCACTGGTCTACCCACTGAGAAATGCTCTTGTCTTGCGATATGGTGTCGATAAGGCTTGTAACCATTGCCTGTATATTCTCAAGGGTGTATGATACGCCAGCCTCGCCATACTTGCCTTCCTCGTCCCAGAATCTGCCGTTGTCACTTTCAAGCACTTTCTGCCACAGTTCCTTGATGGCCTTCATCTGGTCGGCATACGCACCGCTTGCCAGCATTTCCTGTAGCATTTCCTTAATGAGCGTCTGCCCTATCTGCTTGCCGAATTTCTCGGCATCCATATCCATGTCAAGCAGGGCATCGACAAACGAGTCTTTCAGGTTGTCAAGGGCATTGCTTATCTCCTTGCTGTACCCTATGCCGTCGGCTATTTCCTCTGCGGCCTTCTCTGCATCCTCACGCACGCCAGCCAGTTCATCCATAAGTACCTTCAACTTAGCAGCACGCTCCTGATCGCCGATATACTGGTTGTTCAGTACGGCGTTATACCTCTCAGTCCAGCGTTCAAGATACTCTTCAAGGTTGGCGTAGTACATGATGATGTCCTCACCGAACTGGTCTTTGCCCTGGTTAACCCATAACTGACGGTTGACCACATTCTTGTTTACCAAGTCCTCGAACATGGTGCGCAGGATGTCGTTCTTCCAACTCTCGGCATCATCCTCCATGTCGGTAAGGGTGGAAACAAAACTATCACGCAGGCCGGAGAAATACTTAGTCGTAGAGCCATTAGTCCCCTTGATGATACCGTCGTTGGTCAACTCCTGAACCATCTGGGCATACTCTTCGTAGATGTCGTTGTACATCTTCCGAAGATTCTCGCGCTCAGTGCTATCTATGTATTTGTCATTGTCGTAGGCTTCCTTCCATGCCTCGATATATTCCGTGAGGTCATCCTTCAACTTCTTGGCAATAACAGCATTGATGACCATTCGGTTCATCATCTTCTCGAAGTTCTCGGCCACGCTCTCCGTGACATCCTCGGCACCGTCGGCAAGATCGTACAGGCTGCTGAGCATGTTGGATGTCAGAGAATCTATGTTCGTACCAAGGATGCGCTCACGCTCCTTGTCGTATGTTTCGTTGAACTCCTCCCATTTGTCTGCCAGTTTCTCTATCTCGTCGCCGTACTCTCCGCAATAGGCTATAAGGTCAGCCCATATCACTGGCTGGTCTTTCCTGAACTTCGCAAATGCCTTTGCTACGTCTTCAATGCTATTCTCTTCAAACAGTTCTGTGAAAGATGTAATAGGATTTCCATTGTTATTGAGTTCATAATCCTTTGCAATATCAGATAGAATCAAATTTGGGGTGAGTTTAAACCAGTATCTATCACGCTGTGTCAGAATATCCTTCAACTGCCCCATTGCCGTCAACATCGTCTGACGCATTTCTTCGGCAACCTTCTCGGCCTCGCCGCCGTAACTCTTATCCAGCGTGTCGTTCAATTCCGATATGCGCTCGTTTGTCACCTCCAGCCGCTTGTCAAGCCTCTCGAGCAATGCCTGATACTTGCGTTCCTCGGCTTCATCATCACCACCGAACAGGCTGCTGATGGTGTTCATAATCTTCATACCGGCACTGATGGCGGTAAGTATGAGCGAGGCTGACTCCAAGGCACTCATCCCCTCCTTGATGCCTGCGCTTACCTTGACAATGGCATCCGCAGCGTTAGTGGCAAAACCGATAACTTCGCCAGTGGCAGACATTATCTTACCTGCAAGGCCATCGAACTGGCTTCCGAGGTCGCCGATGGCATTGCCCAAGTCACGGTAATTGCTGATGGCTTGTGTCACGGCCTTGTTGACCTTGTTTTGGGAGTGTTGCTGGTCATCGGTAGCCTGCCGTACTCCATCTGTTGCCTCCTCTACGCGCTTCAATGCCTTTTCCTTGTCAAGGTATATGGTATATGTCTGCTTCGTCTTGCTGTCGAAGCCTATTCCTGCGGCAACCTTCTCTCCTCTTTCTACGGCGGCAAGGTCTGCCTCGGCCTGTATCAGTTTCAACTTTGCAGTGTCAAGTTTAGCGGTGGCATCATTGAGTTCCTTTATCGACGCGCTCAACTGCTTGAAGGGATTACGGCTGTTCAGCGCATCCTTCATCTGCTCGATGGTCTTTGTTATCTCGCGCAACTCAGTTGGCGTAAGGTTTGTCGCAGCGGAGGATTTCACCTTCTCAAACTCTTTGATAAGGTGTTCCAAAGTCTCGATAGACGTGTTCTCCAAGTCCTCGAAAGCCCTGATATAGTCGGGGGACTCTTTCAACTGCTCAAGCGACAGTGCCGACTGTTCCTTGGCATAGTCCTTTATGGCCTCTATCCGGCTACGCTTCATTGCTTCCGCGGCCTCTTTGTCACCGCGTGCCTCTGCCCTTGCTATCTCGGCATTGATGGCCTCTATATCCTCCTTGTACTTCTTGTCAAGGGCAATCTTCTTGTCGGTGTACGAAGCATGGGCGGCGGTAAGTTGCTTTATTCGCTCCTCCTCGCTGCGGGTGAACTCGGCGTTGCTCTGTGCGGCCTCAGACACCTGTTTCTTCAGCGACTCGCGTATGACAGCGGCCTCGTTGTCGGTGAACTTGGAGAGGTCGAGGTTGTCTATCTGTGTGAAGACGGCGTTGATCTGTGAGGGGTCGATGGAGTCCATGCTGTCCTGTATGGCCTTGATGCCTGTGGTGGCCTCCTTGACGAAATCGTTCCATTTCGTGGGGTCGCCCAAGTCGGTCAGCTCGAAGGGCGTGACGTTCTGTTTGCCCTTGTTGGCGTTCTCGTAGGCGGTCTTGCGGTCTTGGTAGATTTTCTTGTAGATGTCCTCTTCCTGCCGCTTGATGTCCTCTGTGGTGCGCTTGTGCTGTGCCTCGCGCTCTGCCCTCTCGCGCTCTGCGGCAGACTTTATCCCCACAATCCTCGCATCCTCACGGGCACGCTCCGCGTCACGCTCCAGCTTCACCATCTCCTCGGTGTGCTTCTGAGCCTGCTGCTTCTCCTTCGCCTGACGGTCGGCGGTTTCCTCGGCTGCTTTGTTGGCAGATTTGCCTGTTAGCGTTTTCAGCTTCTTCTCAGCCTCATCAACCTTTGCCTGTTGCTTTTTGATGGCATCGGAGAATTGGTCAAGGCTCATGTCTGACACCTTAACCATCTTACCGCCAATCTCAATGGTTATGTCGCTCTCAGCGCGTTTCTTCGGGTCTGTGAGAGCGCGGAGCTTCTTCAATTCTTCCTCTTGTTCGCGGTAAGCCTTGCGAGCCTCTGCCACGAAGTTCTTAGAGCCTTCGGCGATAATCTGAGCGCGGCGGTTCTGCTCCCATTCCATCGTTTGAAGTTGGTCTTGTATCTCAGCTTTATCGTAGAGGCCAGTAACGCCACCTTGAAGCACGCGCCCTTTGACATTCTTCTTGCCCTCCTTTTCTTGCATTTCTATACGAGCAAGGAGGTTCCTGCGCTCATTGATTTGCCTTTGTAGCTCTTCATTGCTAACGCCTGTAAGGTTTTTCAGATAAGCGGCATCGGAAGCCTTTTTCTGCTCTTTGGTAAGTGTTTCACGGGTATTTCTCAGTTGGGTAAGCTTGGCGGCCTCTTCACGGGTTAATGATGGCGATGCATACCTTTTCTCTTGTGGAGAAAGCCTCATGTAGGCTTCATAGTTAGCCTTTGCCCTGGATTCCAGTTCGGCAATCTGCCTGTTTACATCCTCGAGCTCGTTCTTGGCCAACGTGATACTTTTACCGCTTTCAATTTCAGCAATCTTTGCCTTCCAATAGGCAATGTCTTTTAAGGCCTCAATTTCTGTCTTGTACTTCTCGAAGAGGTCGGGGTACTCCTTTTTGAGCTTTAGCATTGCCTCTCTTCTGGTGTCGGTTGAGAGGGATTCGTTACCGGCTATGCTGATTAGTTCGTTCAACTTGTCAGCGTGCTCTTTTTCCTTGGCAATCGTCTCTTCCTTCTTACGGTTATATTCCTCCTGTGCCTCGTTCACCAAGTCCTGTTGACTCTTCATCGTCACCATAACTGCCACCAGGGCTGCGACGGCAGTAGCAACAGCAACGTAAGGATTGGCCAGCATCGTGGCATTAAGAAGTGCCTGTGCTTTCTGAACCAGTACGAGCCAATGATAATGGATAGCCTCGGCAGCGGTCACTCCCTGCACACCCACGGCTTGCAGAGCGAGGTTCTTTGTGCGGAACGATTCAAGGGCAGTGACGGTCATCACGGCAGTCTTATATACGCCGTAGGTGACAACCAGACCCATGATAACCCTGCCAACAGTCTCGTAGTTCTCAACCAAAGAGGAAGTAGCGGACAGCGCACCGTTGATGATACCCTCCGACTGCTTGCCGATGTTGTTGAACATCACGTCGATGGCATCCTCAATGTTGCTTATCTGGCCTGTGATGGTCTTACTCTGCTCTTCCATGAGACCACCGAACCTGCCACCCTCAGAAGACATGGCCATGATGGCCTTCTTGAACTCTTCGGCTCCCACCTTCCCGGCAGTAACAAGCTCACCCACCTTGTCCTTTGTCACTCCGAACTGTTTGGCCAGCTCTTCCGCAAGGGGAATACCGCGACCCATGAACTGACGCAAGTCCTGGGTGAACATTCTGCCCTGCGTCATCGTAGTGCCGTAGAGGTACACCAAATCACCCAAGGGAAGCGACAGCCCGGCGGCAATGTCGCCAAGGTGTATGAGCGTATCGTTCACCTCATCGGCGGCTATGCCGTAGGCCATCAGCTGCTTCGCGCCGTCGGCCACTCCCTTCAAGTCAAAAGGCGTGATGGCGGCGGTTCTGACAAGCTGCTGCATAAGGGCATCGGCTTTCTCTGCGCTGCCAAGCATGGTGTTGAAGGCCACTTCGAGCTTCTGGAACTCTCCGCGCACCTCCATCACCTTTGATGCGAACTCCTTAACGGAGAATCCGGCAAGCGAGGCCGCTGCTGCAACTTTGATGCGGTCAAACATCTGCTCAATGGTCATGCCGCTATCTTCAATCTGCTTTGCAGTCTGTCGCACGCCATCCCTCGCGCTTTGAAGGGCTGAACGGAAATTACTGGAATCGCCAGTTATGGGTATATGCAGGTTCTCCATTATTCAATGTCGTTTTCGTCTGTTATGCCGCCTGGGAGGCGGGAAAGTATTCACACGTCCACCCCGCTCTTTTTCAGCTGTGCCATAAACGCGGCTTTGGATGCAGGGTCATTGCCGTCGAGCATCGTGCCGCCTACGGAGGTCGGAAGCTCGTTCAATTCTTCATCAGAGAGATAGATGGATGTTATCTTGTCAGCCAGCATCAGCGAAAGGTACGAATAGCCGTACCTGAACAGGATGGCATCGTCGGAATAGCCCATTTCTTTCAGTTGGCCGATGAACGTACCGCACAGGCTCTTGCCGCCAAACATGATGTTGTTCTTACCATGCTTACGCTTCACCTCCATCACCTTCTCCATGCGCTCCTGCTCCTTATCAAGCCCAAGGTGAATCTTCAAATGTTTAGTCTTGTCGGCGGTGAATATGACAACCAGCAATGTCGCTATATCTTCTTCTCCCAGATTTTCCTCAAAGAACTCCCTGCGTTTGTCTATACTGTCTATATCGTAGAAAGCCTTTTTGGTGTTCGGGGTTGTATGGTATGCGAGAATCTGGCAACAAGTGTGCTTGTTTTCGTGGGCAATGCGGAGTGTTTCAAGATATGGATTCTTCACCATAATCTTCATGTCGATGCAGAGCGGCTCTATGAGGCTCTGCAACAACATCTTCTTTGCCAGCGTCACGGGGAAGAAGAAAAAGAACCTTTGCTTTTCCTCCTCTCCGACAGCTATTTTATACGGTTTGCCGAGAATGACATCCGTCAGTTCTTGCTCTATGTTGAATTTCTCTTCGTTCATGTTCTCGGAGCGGGAATCGAACCCGCGACCCCTGGTGTATGAACCAGTGCTCTACCATCTGAGCTATCCGAGACAGCGGACATTGCCGCCGTTTAGGTCAGCTGAACGTCGGTCAGCTTGCCACGGTTGTCCTTCGTGCCCTTCGTCTTGTAGGTGTAGGTGGCAACAGTACCGTCGGTGGTGTCGAAACCAACGGCAATGTGCTCCGAGCAACCCTTCAGCTTCACACCTACGGCCTCGCCGTTCTCCGGCTCGACCTCAATGTCACCGAACTCCTCGGTGTAACCCGGCTCCACCTCGTTGGCATTGCCAAGACGACGCTTGAAGGTGAGGATATACTTGTCGGGGGCTTTCTTGCGACCCTCGGAGCTGCCGCCCTCGATGTCTGCTGTCTGCTCCTGACCTTCCTCTACACTGAGCTGAGTGGACTTATCCACGATGTCGTTCATACCATTGACTGAGCATTGGCCCCAGCCAAGGACTTTTCTAATTTCTGGCATAGTTGTAATCGTTTGATTGTTTATATCTAACTTTGTTGTTAATCACGTGCTCGTTCTTACCATTGACGGGAAGAATGAGCTGCTTCTCGATGTAGAACCTAAGCGAACCGACAAACCTTGAACTCATGGGAGTGCCAAGAACTCGCTCACACAGGCTGCACAGCTCTTTCAAGCGCGGCACGTTCTCTACGGAACGGCCATCGCTGTTGATGTTCTGAACATAGATATTGACATTGACGTAGGCATCCTGTATCTGGCCGAACTCGTTATCAAGCACAGAGATGATGCAGTCCTCGGTATTGGCATTGCCACGTCCCGTATAGCTGATTTCACCACCTATGGCTTCCTTGATGGCAGAATCCATCAGAAACAAGTAAATGTCCTGTCTTATATCGACATCATCCTTCATATTTCCTCAAAACATTTCTGATTTTGTTTCTAAGCAAAGCTGGCATCTGCTTCTCAATGTAGAGGTAGGCGGCAGACAAGACCACCTTTCCATCGACGGCTTCCACATAGACGGCATATTCTTCACCGGCTACGATGATAAGCACATTGTCGTACATGGAATATTCAGCCGCGAGGCTTCTGGCCATCTCACGGCCTTTGTCCGCGCCACCGCTGCCATTGAGAACTGCTTCAAATCCAAACATCTTTACGATATGACCTCTACTGCACACCACACCGCCAATGGAAGAGCGGAGTGAGCCTGATACATCCATCCAGTTGCTCATCTCACCGTTGCGGACTTTCTCAACGATGAACTCGCCAGCCTCGGCAAATGCGCTGCTGACTACCTCGGTGATTTCCCTCTCAGCGGTGTCAAGCATTTGCAATGTCCTGTTGAGAGATTCTGATGTTATCTTCATACCCATAGGCGAGCGTTCAACTGATTACGGAAGAATCCCAACACCTCAAACTGCTTGTCGCCTTTCAGTTCGACATCCACAAGGCCAAACAAACGGACTTTCTCACCCCTGCGGAACTCTCTGCAATCCTGATTGAGATAGATGGCGTAGCTATAGTTACGGGCAACACCATCAAGATACACAACCTGATTGCCAGAGCCATTCGCCTCAATTCGGCAAGGCACATCTTCCCATTGCTCTATGTCTGACAGAGGCTGGCCTAAAGCATCCTTGCCGCCTTTGGTGATGTTTGCGACCTTCAATAGATGTGGTCTGAAATCGAGCATTACAGAAATCTGATTTTGGGTTTGTTTTCATCCAATGTCTCTTCACCAATCTGGCGATAGAGCCTGTTGGCTTCTTTTCTCAGGGCATCTTCGGCTGCTTTTGAAATCGACATTCCACCCTCGGAGATGCTTGAAGGATAAAGGATGAGCTGACGGATGCAGTCAGCCTTTGCCCCTTTGAAACTCTTTGAGTTGAACACCTCTTTCGTGCAAGTGCCATCGCCAGAAAGACCTCTCTCTACCATGACGGAAGCGAAGAAATCATCTGGCAATGGGTATTGCACTTGTGCCTTTAATGCTGCGAGTATGGTCAGGTCAGCCATTCCGCTACTGTCTGATGATTGTGTGACTATTAGGGCGGTTCTGGTCGAGCCATCGGTGCTTCATCATATTGTGCGAGGCGAAATTGGGAGGCGTGAAATAGTCCTTGTAGGTCGCGTATCGCACAGTACATCGAGGAAGCACCACCATCTTGCCCGTAAGCAGGCTGGCCGACAGGGTGAGCGTCTTCTGCACCTGCAAAGGTGGGGTGGCCACAGTCAGGAAGGTGCCAGGCACAGCGGAGAGGTACATAGACGGCGCAGTCTGACCGTAGTCACTGGCGATGTAGGTCTCCACGTTGGCGGCAGGCACCAGTACGATAGATTCTGTAACGGAAATGTCAGGAGCAGCCTCAAACTTGGGCGGCTCGTAGTTCTCGGCAGAAACAGTCAGAAAGGCCATTGCCAGAACTGAAATCGCAATAAGTTTCTTCATTGTACTTTTGTTAATTAAATGTTAATGATTTGGGGTGCGGATTGCTCCGCACACCCGTTAGGCGTTCATCGTAGAGAGGTCGAGGTTCACAATCTTCTGAGGTGCGATGAACTCAGGAATCCACTCGCACTCATAGTCGAGGTAGCGACCTTCCTCATCCTCCAAGCTGCTGATGAGCAAATCGCCATCGTTCACGCGGTTGTAGACACGGTCACGCAGAGGATTCTTCACGCGATAGGGCGTGTGGTGGCGCATACGCAGAATGTCGTCGGAACGAAGCAGGGTAATGCGGTCGTCCGCATAAATCTGCACGTTCTCATCCTTCTGGTTCTCCACATAGTCCTCTTTGATTTCGATGGCGGGCAGACCAATTCCGTTGAAGATGTTGGTTGCCATCTGAGAGGTGATAAGGCCAGCGGCAATGTCGAATCGCTCTGAGCCAAGCACCATTCTGAACGAATCGCCAAACTCGGAAGCACCGACGATGTTCTTGAAGAATGTGCCACGGCTCATAATCATCTTACCAAACTTGCCATACTTCGGCTGGAGTTCTGCCATCAACTTCTGAAGATAGGTAATGAACTTGGCTTTCACAGCCTGTTCGGGGGTGATTTTCTTGAACGGGAGTTCAATGTCAAGCACCTTCTCACCTTCGGGGTTGTCGGCCAGATGCACCTCACCCTTGCCAGTCATAATCAGACTGCCGACAACGATGTCCATGCGCTTGTGAGCCATCAGGAGAACCTGGCGATAGTCGTCATAGATGAAATTCACAATCTCATCCCAGACGGCACGTTTGCCGTTGTCATCGGCTGCATTGAACTTATCGACAATATCCTGAAGGTCAGACAGTCGGGCGGTATCAATCTGATAACGGTCGCCCAGATAGGCAATCTCAGTGATACCCGTTCCGAGAGTTCTGCGCTCCTGGATAGGCTTCTTGTCATGCTGCCCAATGATGCTACCAGCGCGGACACCCGTCACGGTGCCGAGGTAGGTCTTGAAGATGCGTTGGCGGGTTTCGAGGAATCGACCGTACTGCTGCCAGTAGATAGTGTCCTCGCGTGTCTGCAAAACACGGTCAATGACAGCCGCAGCGATGAGCGGGTTGTCATAAAGCATTGAGATAGTCAATCTTTCCATATTCCGTAGATGTTTAAGGATTATTCAAACTGGAAGCGAGAGGTCAAGCCAACTTTGTCGAGGTCGTGGATGGGAAGCGGAAGTTTGGCTTCTTTCACCTCGTATGCCTGCATCAAGAGGGTAACGAGCACGACCTTTCCGACCTCGACCTTCTTGCGGTCGTAGAGCACGAAGTTAGCCGTGTTCTTTTTCTTAGTTCCACCGACTGCGGTAGCCTCAAAGAGAACCTCACCTTGGGCGATTGCGTTCTCAAAGGCTGCACCGATAGTCAGTACATCATAGCTCTCGTTAGACTTGTCGATAGCCGTAACGGTCGCGCCTTTCGTGCCGTTGCCGAGGTACATTCCCACATAGGCGAGAGAACCTTTGGCAATCTTGATGTTCGTTGCGCTGCCAGCCACGTAAGCCTCTACCACGCGCACATTGCGGACAACCTTGACCTTGCGGGTCTTGATGTCGGCCTCAATGGGCGTAAAGGGCGGGAGATAGGAGCCATCAACAAGGTTGGTGGTGTCCAGCTTCCACGGGCCACTCTTGCGCACGCCAGTCTCGACACGATAATACTCACGGGGCTGATAGCTGTCCGCGAGATTGTACGTTGTACCTGCTGCCATTTGCTGTTACTTGTTTTGAGGGTTTGTAATGGATTTTGTTCCCTCAGTCGTCCAATCAGCGAGTGTCTGGCCGGGCTTTTCCGTACTGACACCGCTCTCAGGGGCGGCTGGGAATTGGTAGCCCTGGTTAATCATCGTCTGCTTGAGGTCGGTGAAATACACGTTCAAGTCAGTCTTGGGGTCGATGACCCTGCCCTTGTAGGCAAACTCAGGAATACCAAAACTCTTTGCCACGGCATCCACCTTCGCATCAAAAGCAGCCTGTGCGCTTGCACCTTCCATCTTATCAAGGCGGTCAGTGATAGGCTTCAGGGCATTTCCGATAGCCGCAGCGATAGTCGCAGCCAATTCCGTGGGCGACTGAGTTGCCTGGGGAGTGGCAGGGGGTGTCTGCGGTGCCGGTGCGGGCGGTGCTGCTGGTGCAGGGGGCGTCTGCTGGGCAGGGGTTACAGGCTTACCGTCCTTGATGTTGTGCTTCGTCTCGTAGGTTTGCACCGCCGTTTTGGAAGCATCATCAGCTCGCCGGTCGCCATAGTTCTTCATCACGTCCATAAAGGTGATGGCATCGACAATCGCCTGCACCTGACCTTCGTCCGTGACCCCAGCGGACTTGCTTGAAGCAATCCTCTGGAGGGTGGCCGTGTCTGCTCCGGGAAACTTCGTTTGCAGTCCAGCCAAAATCTGTTCGTAAATGTTCATTGCGCTTGATTTTTTATAAAAAACACCCCAAAATTACACAGAAAAAAAGGTCAAAATTCATTATCTGCCTTTTCATCTGCGACATTCAAACCATTGTCGCAAATAACCCCATAAAGCCGCCAAAAAGAGCCGATTTTTGCAGTACCTTTGCGCCTACTCCTTTCTTAGTGGGTGACGACCTACTGGTCGAAGCCCACACCAACATACAAAGCGGGAGATGCCATCTACACCGACTGCAAGCCGTCCTCTCCTAGAGCATTGTCCTCTCGGAACAGGGTGCAAAAAAGGGAGCCGCCACAGATGGGTCGCGGTTCCTTTTTTGTGGCCGGCACTCAAACTGGCAAATCTAACGAATAGAACATATATTTTTGTCTTATCCCCGTAATTTTTTTGCCAACGCTTTCAAAAATCAGAGTTTTAGAACATTCTTACAAAATAATTGTGGCCGGGAAAGTAAAAGAAACGGCCATCTTCACAGATGACCGCAACCAATAACTAAAAACCTAAAACTATAAATATTACTACTAACCTTCATTTTGCTGCTTCTTGGTACTGGCCGCTGCCAGTTTTGCAGCCTGTTCTTCCTTGATTTGCTCCACATTGTCTTTCAGCTCACCATAGTTACAGCAATAGGCAACACCCGCCTCTGTAGTCCAAACTCCGCCAGAAACGGCTGCCACGGCAGTTTCTACCTTGTCCTTGTCGCTGTCGATGAGGTAAGGCACAATCTCGACTTCTACGTCAATCGTCTTCGCCGTTTCCGCGAAAGAGGCGTTAATGTCACCCAGGGCAGACAACAGGAAATTGACGCGCCTCTGAAAGAACTCACCCAGCACCTCGCCGTGATTCTCTACGGCCATGAACGCTGCCATGAACACATAGCGGAAAGCGATACCGCTCAGAGCCGTCGTGCCTTTTATCTGGTCAAAGCTGATGCGTGGGGTGTTAGTCAGGGCATAAGCCTGATTGAAGTATGTCTCTATCTCAACCTTTACAGGGTCTGCCGACTGATTCCACGTCAGATATTGGGCGTTCACACCGTCGCCTGTCATCTGCAATATCTGATTGCGCGGGTCGCCAGCAAATATATTCTCCAATTCACCAAAAAGCATCAACTTGGGGAAGAAATGATTGTCAATGCAGTCTGCATAGCCGGACAGACACTTCTCCAGCCGAGAGCGCACCGTGCGGATATTGACACAATAGGGTTTGTCACGTTGGCAATACAAGACAGGAATTTTGCTGAAATGATGCTCAAACGTACCGGCTTCATTCACTTGCCATCCATCAAGCGTTTCCCATTGGTAGATATTGCTCTTTGTGATGGTCATAAACACGGTATGCTTTATCCCGTCAAGGTCTTTCCGCTCATATTCTCGGCTAAAGGCCACCATGTCGCCCTGTTCATCAAAGAACGGATAAAGTTTGTCACCACGGAAGGGCGACCAGATGGCGCATTTCAGTTTCTTCTTAGGTTGCACTTTGACACCGACGAGAGCGGCAACCTTTGTAAATATCTTGCGCCAGAATCCATCATCATCGACGGCATACCAATATTCGGCCACCTCAGTTTCAGAGAGCCAGGAGCGCACTTCCCGCCTGTTCTGATATTTCATCTTGTTGCCGTTCAGCACCTTTTTCAGAGCCTCTAAGATACCCTTCTCTTTATCATCTGGCTCACAGTTCAGTTTCGGCTCTGTGCCAACGGTGAAAGCCGTCTGGATGTTCACGATGTCCTGCTCAATAGGAAGCGCAATGCGGTTAGGGTCTTTCTCTGTGTACTCGGCTTCGTGGTGTATGCTCGTGCCTGTCTTTTCGTCGAACTCATCCCAAGGGAGTTTAGACAGCACCTTAACCTTGCCGACTTTCTTTTCATCCATTATCTCATGGCGCGACGGCTCCCAATCATCGAGCAGTTCCGTCGTGTTCGGCATTACAGTCCGTCGGCCTTTCTTCAAATATTCAATCTTGGTAGAGATGTCCTCAATGGCAAGCACATCATCCAGATTCTTCGGTGTAAATTTAATTGGTGGCATATCTTCAATTTTTTATTGTCTTAATGCTTCAGCGGTATAGTTCCCGCTGTTGCCATTCTTATCTTTCTTACCCATCAACTCATTATAGCAGACATAGCGAACACCGTCAATTGCGTGGTTGTAGTCATCAACTGGAATATTGAGCCACTTGCCTGTTTTGTCCTGTTGCCAGGTGTAGTTGTCGAACTCCTTCTTGATGTTCACAGACCGCTCTGTGATGAAGATTTGAAGCCCCTGCATGAACTGAATACCATCTTCTACAGACCCTGCCCCTTTCTTCGATGAGAAGATGGGGATGCCAGCATTATGGATTTCCTTGATGGTTTTAGGCTCTGCGTTGTCTGCCCAGCATTTCAGCACAGGCAGCGGCTTGATGGTCTTGATGATGTCGGAGTTCAGCATTTCCGTCCGATAGCACTCTTCGTCTATATAGAGCTGATTCTTGTAGAAGCCAACCGTCTCAATGGCCGTCGGGTCATTTGTGAAGCCGAAGTCGATAGCTCGCCATCGCCTCTTTACCCAGAAAGGTATCTCAGGAACTATCTTGTAAGTGAATATCAATCCCTCAATCTTCGCACGTTCACCGAGGCCGTAAATCTTCCACTTGCGAATATCTACCGTGCCGTTCTCGTAGTTGTACTCAGTAGGCTCATACGAGAGAATCTTGCGCTTCATATTCTCTGGTATGAACGGATTATCGAGCATCGTGGAGTGGTCGAAATAGCAATCCTCGCGGCTACATACGTTGTCGTATATCCAATGTTCTTCTGCCGTTGGGTTATAGTCAAGGATGGCATATTCAGCACATCGCTGCTCCAGTTGGTCAAAGTCGTCCTTTGTGGCTTCCATCGCCTCGTTTATCCAGAAGATGTCACAAGTCAGACCGTGAAGTCTCTGCACATCATCAAGTCCGACAAACTCAAAGGTGGTACTGCCAATCGTGATAAAATGACGGCTGTTGTTGATGCGGGCAATACCCAATAGCCCCATCTTCAGAAGAATCTTTGTGAAGTCATTCCAGACCGTAGCCAAAAGCCATGTGCCTTTCTTACGCAAGATGCAAATGCGCCTGGGCTTGTTCGATTTGAGAGCGAGATGAATGAAGTATTGTATAAGGGAATATGTCTTTGATGAACGAGAACCGCCCTCAAAGACATAGACGTGAAAGTCGCCCGTTGAGACGGCCTTGCACATTCGATGGAATATCGGTGTTACATCAAACTTTACCTTCATCGCCCTTCTTCATCCGCTTCTGGAGTTCTAAATCTTCTTTCCTGTTATATGTCACATTGACCTCAATACTCTCAACCCTATTGGCACTTTCGTTTGGATCTTCCGCTTGCTGATATTCACTGAAGCCTTCTTTGGCACCCAGACGGGCTATGAGGAAACGGAGCATATTGCCATCCGGCATATTGCGCCAGCCGACCATCTTACGCACCTTCTTGCCGAGTTCGGGGTCAAATTCCTCTTCAAATTCACCGATGCCAAGTGCAAGCACACGGGCAGATGCCAGGCACTCATCAAGGAAATTGCCGCGCTCATCAGTAATGGCCTCTTTCCAATCAGGATGTTCGTTGGCATAGCTATAAAGGCGACTGCGGCTAACACCGAGTGCTGCCGCTGTCTTCGACAGGTTGCCGCCATTCAAGCGGAGAGCCTTGCGAAAAGTCTCGACCCCTATGTCTTCAAATTTGCTCATCGCGTGTGCGTATATGCGTGTCTGTCTTATTTGTCCGAGGGCCAGCCGCTATGCTATCAGGTTTAGGACGCTTTCACCTTTGGCGAATTTTGCCCCCTCTTGCAGTCCGAGCAGTTCACACAGATAGAGGTAGGCATCATATTCTGAGAAAGAGAGCGTGATGTATGCGCTTTCCTTTTGCGCCCTTTCCTCTGCCATTTCCCGTGTTTTCTGCTTGATGTCCTTAACGTGGGCAATCTTCTCTGCTTGTGTCTTAGGTGCTGCTTCTGGCTGTGTCGGCATTTCTGGCTCTGCCTCTGTGATTAGGTCGTCAAGCACGTCAGGCACATCTACAGCTCCTACGTTGGCAGTAGCCAGTATATCGTTCAGTTGGTCTACAGTCAGGCCAACATCTGAATAATCAATCTCAGGAACATATTTGGCCAAGAGGTCAATATCAGCTTTTGTGTTGCCGACTGCCATGTAGGTCAGTTGCTCCTTTTCTTCCTTTTCGTTCAGACAGACAACCTCAACCTTCACGCTGTAGTCGTGTTCTGGGCTTCCGTCGTATTTGTAGTACAAATCCATCGCCATAATGCGACGATGTCCGTCAATGAGGTTTCCTGACAGTTCGTTCCACACGATACCGCCCAAGAATCCGACCTTTCTCAGATTCTTCTTTTGCAGCTTCACGCTATCAGGCGTATGCCGCTTTGGGTTTACAGGATTGAGGTTTATCTGGCTCCTCCTGACAATGCGTGTCTCACTCTGCTTCAGTTGCTTCATAGTCGTGTTCAAATAATAGCCGCTCGACCATCGGGAAGTATGCGCACACCTTCCGCAAGTCGCCGGGATAGTTCTCTCTCAGGTATAGAAGATAGTCTATGTCGCTGATGTTCGTTCCGCTTGACTGGCCCTTACCATAGCGCTCTGGCTTTATTAGGCCGTGGCTCTCAATATAATCGAGGACATCGCTGTTTTTGTATAGGGAAAGCGGATAGACTTTCTTCGATTTCTCGTTGATGGCCTGGCTCTCATAGGTGCGAAGCATCTGGCATCGGTTCAGACTGTCAGATTGCTTGAAGCCGAAGAAAGCCCAGTCAATATTGAATTTCTTCCTTAGTTTTTCGGTGAGGTCAGCCATCGTGTACTTGCGCTGCTTGGGATTCTGCTTGCAGCCCATGTAGCCATATTTGATATAGCCAAACAGGGCATAGTGGGGAGTTTGCACAAAAGTCACGTTAGGATACTTGTTCTGGGCGTAGGCAATGTAGCGGTTTATATGCTCCAGGTCTTTCACGACGTACATATATGCACACACCACCTCACGGAACTTAGGCGCAATGAGGTCTAACAGGGCGATACTGTCTTTACCCGATGCCGAGTGAAAGAGTAATGCCCTGTCAGACCTCTGGGCGATTCTACCGATGACCTCGATGGCTCGTTGCATAGTTTACTAAACTATCCTACCACCCACGGAACGGTTGATACGCGCTCTCTGCGCATTGGCAGTACCGCTTGCCTGAAAGCGGCCAGCGATGTAATCTGCGCGGGTTCGGTAACTCCGACGTTGCCCTCCCGTCATTCTCACTGCATAGGGTTCTGGCATAATCTTACAGTTTTTTGATTAAACAATAAAGTGAACTAAAAACAAGAGAAGCCGCGCAAGGCGGCTCACTCTATTTCAGCCCCGTCTGGCCAACCACCTCGACAATGTGAAGGTAGTAGAACAGGGGTATCTCATCATCAGGCACACCTTCGTACTGCTGCCATTCGTTGTCGTAGTCGTGGAAGTCAAACTCTTTGTTCAGGAACTCGATGCCGGCTTTTGTCATTTCGGTCATGCCTATCTCGTCAATGGCTACATCAAGTGTCCAACTCTTGTTGTAGTTGTAGAAGTGGATATAGCCCACATCTGTGCGGTACGGTGCTTTACACTCATTGGCACGGCCAGCCTTGCGCAACTCTTCATTCAGTTCGAGCTGCTTATGGTCTGTGAACATCTGGTCATACTTTGAGTTGAGCGCACGAATCTCAATCGTCTTTTTGCCGCTGAGAATGTCGAGCGCATTTTCTTTCTGCATCAGTAGGGCGTAAGCCTCTACCTGTTGCCCGTTTACATTGATTTTCATTGCTTCTGTTTTATAAAACGCCTGTAAAATTACACATAATAAATTGTCTATCGAAAAATCAGAATCGGCTATCTGCGACATTTGGAATATTGTCGCAAAATAGCCGATTTTCACTCATTCTATGCTTCTGAGCAAGGCTTCTTCTGTCACCTGGTCGCCATAGAACTCTGCTTCGCCATGGGCTTCTTCTGCCCACGTTTCTACGTTGCAATCTGGGTCGTGATGGTCGTACTGTCTCATGGCTCAATCTTCTTCAAAGTCCTTACATACGTTGTCTGCACTCACCCTTTCGCCTGTCAGTTTGCAGTACCAACCTTGATATTCTAAGGCTGCTGCACCCATGTGACGGCACTCATAACATCTTTTGTTTCTGCACATAATTATAATTATTTGTTTTTGTGGTTAATAATCGCTTGACGAAGGTCTGCTTTCGTGTACTGCATAATCTCGCTGCCATCGTTGAGATTTGCCTTATATTGGTAATGTACCAACTTGTTGCCGCTTCTATCTCTACTGCTTCCATTTTCAGACCAAACATCTACAGAAAGCCATGTGCCGATGATGCTGCCATTTGCATCTATCGTACCATTCTTTTTCAAAACTACTTTCATATATTCTTTCTTATGCCAACTAAATTGTGCCTGTATATTCTTTCGTCGAAAATGAAATGAACAAAGTTCAGGTTAGAGAAATAGCACCCCATGCGAGAATAGAAATTGCCGTATATCTGCACCTCGTCACCCTGCAAGAAAGCGAAACGAGAGCCGCCAATAATCTGGTTAATGGTATATTTCACCTCGTCGGAGTTTAGCCCATATTTCTTGATGTATGGCAGAATGAGGTCTCTGAAAGCCGTTTCGCTGTCTGTCATATCACCCTTTGGCCGTACATTCAGAACGCCATTGTGAGCAAAGTAGACACCTGTCTCGCTGTCATAGAACGGATGGCAGTTGCTTTTCTTTACGCTGCCATGAGTTGCCCACCGAAAGTGCATCACACACGGCTCATCTTTGCCGACACTCTTTATTTTCTGCATGAACACGGCAAAAGACAAGCCTTTGTAACTCTGGGTAGGGGTGCAAAAGCCACACCCATCATGGTTTGCCCGATACATTGCCTGCAATATCTCTTTTGAGGGCATTTCAGCCCCTTTTGGCTTTACACATATAACGCACATAGTCTTTTCTGTTTTAATCGTTTGTAGGGTTGTTTCTGTAAGCCGTGCGCCCCCTTTAGAGGGCTGCACGGCTTCTGTCAAGTTGGTTACGCCTGTTGGTGAAATAAATCTTTTCTTCTTGTGTCAGAAATGGCACGTCTTCAATCATAGTCACATCAGCCGTGATTTCGTGCTTGTAACTATATTCTACCAACTTTGCCAAGAACGTGACCCAATGAGATATTTTCTCATAATCAGTCGTACCGCTATGCTGCCTGAACTCAATCGTCTTGTGGCGAAGATAAGCCTGTGTGTTCACTTTGTAATAGCGAGAGCCGAAACTGCGAATGATACCCTGCTTTGTGGTATAGTTGAGGTTGCAGCCTCTGAGCGACCTGCAATAATAGCCGTTGTCACCTCTACGGCTCTCTGGCATAAAGCTGTCAATAGCCATTTCAATGCGCTTGTAGTTACGAATAACCCTGCAAAAATGCTCGTCACTCATGCTTGCAGCACCGATATGAACGTGCAAGCCGCAAGTGCGATTTACCTTTGCCCCAACCGCTGCCAGAGCCTTGCAGAGGTGTTTGAGGCTTGCCAAGCCGTTATTACCTTTGAGAATAGGCGAAACAACCTCATTGTTATCAATACCCGACAGAGAGCCGTCTGAAACGATTTTGTAATACCGCTCGTTGTCTTGATGGTTGTAGCCCTCAGAGTGAATTGCGATGCCATTTGCGCTGCCCTGTTCAATGAGTTCTGAGCGGTTGCAATGGTAGCACTCAATCTCAACACCGAAAGTCAGTTTTGAAAAGTCAAAGTCTGACACCTTGACACCACCCTTCGCAAAGTTGGCAAAGAGAATGGCCACCTCGTCACGCGAAAGCCCTAATTTGACGAGTTTGTTACGCTTACTCTGATAAGACGTTTTCTCATTGAGAATTTCGCTCACCTGTTCGTTCAAAGACTTGCCTGAATTGAAGCCATGTCTGTCATTGTTTCTTGTAGTTGCCATAATATTGTATTTTTAGAGTTGTTTATAATGTTATATCGTTTTCGATGCTGCAAAATTACTGATTTCGATATAAACAGCCAAAGAAAAACCGTTAAAGAATATTAAATACGATAATTTAATTTCGTTTCTTATATTGTTAGCGATAAATTTAGTAATTTTGCAGCATTATTCCACTTTATCACAAACAATATAATCGTATGGCATTACAACTGAAAAGAATCTTAGAAGAACGCAAAATGTCTGTTCTGGCACTCTCAAAAGCATCTGGCATCACCCAGGCTAATCTCAGTAAAATCGTAAACGGAAAAGCAAGCCCACGCCTTGAAATATTAGAACGCATCGCAGGAGCATTGGAAATAGAAACCTACAGGCTACTACAAGATGAAGAATCACCATGTAAGCAGTCTGTGATTGTCTGTCCTCATTGTGGCAGGGAAATCAAGATAAAAGTCGAATAGAAGATGCGAGATATTGGCCAAATAGCCGGTGCTGCTCATGTGGCATCGGCTATTATATTTTACCCTCACTCCGCAACCGTGAAACGACCTCTTCAAAGATGACATTCACCTTAGTGCGAAACTGAGTGTAAACCTGATAGTTGAAAAGGTTGTTTCTCCCATTATCAGATACCGTGCTCATCGCGTTCATGCCCAGAACACTTGCTATCTCCTTGCGCAAATCCTTTGGCATCTTGCAGCCAAACAAGTTACGTGGGGCGTAAAGGTACTGAACAATGAAGATGAACATTTTTCGGTCATCTACCGATTTTATTTCCGTGGCTCCTGACAACTCGCAGAACATCTTGTAAATGTCTGGCAGCAGGGTGTAGTCTGTGAGCAGCGGCACACAGAGGTCGGCTTCACGACCGATGGCCGCTCTCAATTCTTCCCTTGCCTTTCTGATGTTTCGGACGGTTTCTGAGATGTTAAATTTACTTTCGTTTGCTTCCATATCAAAGTTTTTAATTACCTTTGTAGCGCGAACATCAAAGGGCGGTACGGAAACAACTCTGTGGCCGCTCTTTTTTACTCCAGATTCTCGTAAACAAATGCGACCTCGGCAAACTTTCTGCCTTTCATCTTTTTTCGGAAAGCCTCGATGTCATCCACCTCAATGCAGACTTGCTTGCTATCCTTGTGACCTTCTTTGTCTATCCGGGTGATGCGCCTTATTCGGAACTTAGCAGGGCAACCACCAAGAGCCTTAGAAAGCGCAACGCCCGAAGAAACCTTTTTAACCTCATCTTCCATCTTCTCCGTCTGTCATTATTACATCGTCGTCTGGATGTTGGAGAGTGACACAGATGCCATATCCATCTTTGCGACAATAGTTGTGCAGCTTGCACTCCTTATCACAATCGACTTTATGGCCTGTGCGCTCTGGCCAGTACATACGACCATTAATCACGATATGGTTCTTGTGCCGCTTAGAGCGAGCATCGCGCCAGCCTTTCAGCACTTCCAGTCCACGCCCTGCTATCTGGATAATGAGCCAGACGGCAAACAAAATCAAAATAAATTCTACCATTGCTTTTTATGTTTTAATTGGTAATACATTTGGTTTGGGAACTGTCTGACACCCAATCCGATTTCTTTTTGCTGAAACAGGCTCTTTTCTCTTGGCAGACAGTTCCACCCGCTATTTTCTTTATCTCTATTCATGCTGCAAGTCTTTCAAGTTTCTCACAGAGGGCTTCACACAGGACACGGCTCATATTGACCTCAACGGCATTGCCGATGAATTTCTTTTGCTCTGCCTGGGTGCCAATGAGTGTGTAGTCTGAGGGAAAGCCCATTATCTTTTTCAGTTCGACAATCTTCAACATCCGCATCTTGATGTCTACGATGTTATACATTGCCATAAACTCCTTTATTTTCACCATCATCGGACTGTCATCTTCGTAGATGGCGATGCCTACGACATCACCCGTTTCCGTACTGATTAGGTAAGGGGGCATCTTATCCATTCGTGCAATCAAGGTGAAGCAAGGCTTGTCGATGCTGCCGCCCTCGCTCTGGTACTGCGGATTCATAAGGTACTGCTCCGCTGACACCAAACTCTGTTTCGGTTTGGCAAGTACCGCTGGCGCAGGGTTATCAACTCCTGAAGGTGAGCCGTTGCCGTACTGGTTATCAAGGAACTGGCAGTTGGCTATTCCTATCTGGCCTACGGTGCAGACGGTTGGTGCCGTTTCCTCAATCGAACTCCCCTTGTTATTGAAGCGATAATTCACGATGAACTTTGGATTTATCACGGCAAGCCTATCAACAGTAGTAACGGTTGGCGATGGCTCTTCAATAGAATGGTTGTGACCATTCCCATAGTAGGCCGTCAAGAACTGAGGCTTGACGATGCTCAATCTGTCCTTTGTGGTGACAGTTGCGCTTGGTGCTTCCATCGAATAGTTATGCTCTGCGCCGCCATAGTAGGCTGTAATGAAAGCGTGGTGGTCTCGCGTGGTGATTGCTCCGGCTGGCCCTTCCACGGATATATTCTTATCGTCAGGCCGACCGCTGAACTGCTTCGACAGGAAATTACACTTGACTACTCCGAGCCTGTTCTGACAGGCCACCGTCGGGCAAGGTTCATCAAGCGAGGGCGGAACATATCTGCCGTTCTGGTTCATTGAGTTGTATTTCAATATCCACGCCTCATGCTTTTTCTTTCCGCCAGCCACAAACTTCACAAGCCCCGCATAGATGCGCTCCAGAGTGCGCTCACACAGAGGCTTTTTTTTCTCAAAGATGCTTGTACCTTCATCTGCAAGGTCAAGCACATCCTTGACGGGCTTCCAATGCTTGTAGGTGTCAAACATACCGCCCTCGTTGCCGTTCTTGGCGTGGGTCTGAATAGGAAAGGCTATCGGCAAGCCTTTCTTGGCGAACTGGCCGAAATACCGCTTTCTGCTTGTATATGCCCCAAAGTCTGCTGAGTTGAGGATGCGCCAATCGAAATCGTAGCCATACCGCTGAACATTATGCACCCATCTCATATAGTCGCTGCCCTGGTCTTTTGAGATAGGCTTCCCATTTTCGTCTAATGCACCCCAACACATAAACTCTTCGACGTTTTCAATCTGGATATAGTCAGGATTGATAGCTTCGATATAACGGAAAAGATGCTCTGCCAATGTTCGGCTGTCTGCATCACGCGACTGGCCACCTTTGGCACGGCTGAAATTGGTACATTCCAGGCTGGCCCACAACACGACATGGGCATTGGGGTGTTTCTCCTTCATTGCCTGGAGATGCCTCACCATCGGGGAAAGTTCCAACGTGCGGATGTCCTCAGTGAAGTGCATCACATCTGGATGGTTGGCTGCATGGCTCAGAATGGCGTTCTTATCGTGGTTTACACAGGCGACCACCTTGGCGCATTTCTCACCGTGCAAGCGGGCGTATTCCACGCCGCTCGACGTGCCGCCAGCACCACAAAACAAATCTACATATAAAAGTCTGATGTTGCTCATATTCAAAGAAATCTTGCAAGGAGATGTGATATAACCCTTGCGTGTTGTTTAATGCTTGCTACATTGTGCATATAATTTGCTGATGTCATTCTCTCTGCATCTTTAATGATGCTGCTTGCATGGACTTGCGCCTCATACAATAATTCTTCATCTTCTTTCGTAATCATAATGACTAATGATGTTTCTTTCTTACACAAAAACTACGGACACGATGCCAGTAAGTCTTTATCGCCACCGGCTTAGTGGAGTAGCCTGATTTGCATTTGCACCTATAAGGTGGGCAACAGACTTTAGCAAGTGTTTCAATAGCTTCTTCGCTCTCTTTCTCAATTTGCTCACTTAATGCCGCCATAACTTCTCTCATTTCTTTAGCAGCCAATGGAGTGGAATATGCCATACGTTCTAATGCCAGGACTACATCTTTGAATGAACATCCAAAAGCGTTTGCTATGTTCCTTGCCGCCTCATATATGGCTTCTGTATGATTGGTGCTCATACTAACTTTAATATCTGTATTTGGTGAATTGGATAATCGCTAACGGGTGGGAAAGGTCGTAATTCTTGAACCACTCGCGCCAATCCTCATAACTGAGGCCATCGTTGGCAGCGATATTCTCTAATGTTTCTTTCGTCGGCTCAAACTTCTGGCCGTCGATATTCACCTGGAAAATGTCGCCATCTTCAAAGTCAAGCCTCTGTATTCCGATGCCGTCATCTTTAGTAAAGTCAATAATCTTGCGCATCTTACTCCGATACGGCTTGCCAGTCCATTGTCGGACTGACAGAATGGCTTCACCCCTCAATATCTCATCAAACCGTTCACGCCATAACTGATAGTTTGCACGGATGGTGTGGAACTTGCCACCCTTGACACCTCTGCCCTGAAGCCCCAGAGCCAGTTTCTCACGAAAGTATGTTTCTGTGCCATATCTCTCATGTGTCTTAGGAAAGTATTGAGAAAGTGTAATGATGTATGTCCTAACTTTTTTCATGCTTTTTTCTCCTTTCTAAAGTTGCAGTAATCTTGTGCAGATCATCCAGACAAAGGCGAACCTTTGACATATCATCACCCAGACATTTTAGAAGAAAAGTATTCAAGGCATCTTCAAATGCGGTGTAGTACATCACTTCAAACGGCCAGAGACACTTTTCCATAGCAGCGGCAAAGACTGGCTCGTTCTTATGCAGGTTATCCATTACCCTCTTAAATCCATCGGTGGCAGTCTGCTCAATCCATTCTTGGTTATAGAGGCTATAGTCATGCTTTAGCAGTTTTTCTTTTAGGTCTTTTCTCATATTTATTAATTTTGGTCTTTAGTTCCTTTATCTCATCTCTAAGTTCGTGATTCTCTCTGTCAAGACGTACAGCTCTCTGGCCCACGGCTATCCAGTTTCGGTAGAACAATTCCACCTTACGCTTCAAGATTACATTGTCACGTTGGATGCGCTCAACGCGCAGATCTTCCTCGGTGCAAAACTGACCGGCTGAATTGCGCACCAATTTCCGTTTCTTCTTGACCACTCCATCCTTGAAGGCAGGGTCATTGTCAAACAGTCCGTTCATAGTCTACTGTCTTTTTAGTGGAAGATATGAAGGGCGGGTATCTGGGTCACAATAGTCTACAAAACTATAGTCACCAACTTTGCACCATTTCAGATGGCGCCGACAATTATTTCTAAGAGCGCAGTCAAAGCCACGACAGGAGAAACTGACATCGCCAAAAGGTATTTCTTTTTCGACAAAAGTCACATTCTCAACACAAAGGCCATTGCTTCGACCATAGACAAACAATGTTCGTTTGACATCTTCTTTCAGTTTGCTTTCAGTCATATCTCGCTCATCGCGCTCGACCTCTACATCAAATGAGATTGTAAATCGTTTCATATAGTTTCAGTTTTAGAAGGGCAAATGTTCTTCCGTTGGCGTAGGTATAGCCGCTGGTGTTGTAGTTGAATTGTTGTCGGTGAGGTCATAGAACTGGCTCAGTTCCCCTTTGAAACCGACATAGCCAGAACCTGTGCCGATGTTTCGGCCTTTTGCGATGATGAGTTCAGCCGTGGTCTTTTCGTCCAAATCAGGGCGATATTTATGTTTCTTTCCAAAGTAGCCAGGGCGATAAATGAACAACACAGTATCTGCTGCTTGCTCGATGCCGCTGCTGGCCTTGATTTTCGATAGTGCAGGGCGTGGGTCTGTGTCCTTTGCCTCACGATTTAACTGTGACAGAGCAACGATGCAAACCCTCAACTCCTTTGCAAGATTCTTGAACTCGCGGCTTATTGTCTCAAAGAACGATGCTTCGCTCTCTTGCCGCTTGCTCGTTGAGGAAAGGACTTGCAGATAGTCAATGAAGAATATTTTAATGCCCCGCTTGATGGCGTTTGACCTGATGCTATCCTTTATCATCTCATATTTCGTGGATTTATCGTCAATGTAAATTGGCAATTTGTCGCTGATGGCCTTTGCCCGCTCAAAATCCCGAATCTGGTCAGTCCGCAGTTTCTTGTAGAGCATCAAGGATGAGCCGACACCACTCAGAGGCGCATTGATTCTTGCCGCAAGCTGTTCAATAGTCATCTCCAGAGTGAAGAACATTGAAGGTATTCCCGCTTTGGCTACATTGACAAGCATATTCACGGCCAACGTGGTCTTACCCATTGAGGTGCTACCGCCAATGACATTAAAATCGGTCAGTTGGAAACCGCCTTTCTCATCTATGAGGCTGAAGCCAGTCGGAATCATCGTCGCCTTGTCATCTTTGCAGTTCTGCTGCACTCTCGTTGTCAAAGCCTCGTTGATAGAGTGCATATCAAAAACATCTTTGGATGCTATCAGATTTTGCTCTCTAATCTTGTCTATCTCAACATCTATAACGTCAATATCCACGGTGAAGTCTGTGCCAGCAGATATGAGCCTGTTTCCCAGAATGTAATACCTTCTGCGCTTCGCCATATCCCATAGAATCTCGACGTTATGGCCGAAATTTACAGATGTGACTGCACAACTGCTAATGTCAGCAATCTCCCATGCCTCGATAGATATTGGCTGCGGATTCTTCATAAAGTACATACCTACATTCAGGACATCGGGGAAATCCCCACCGTCGGCAATGGCTTTAATAGCCCTGAACAGGATTTGATGCTTGGGGTGATAGAACATCTCTTCCGACAACACATCCTGATATTGTGCCATAAGGTCACTATAAGACATCAGGTTGCTCAATATCTGACGTTCCAAACCATCATCATGCAGGGTCAGTTGTGCTTTGTCAGTCATCGAAATAGCCCTCTTTGATTTTCAAGAAATTATCTGGATTGAAGATAAACTCAAATGTGGCAAGAAAGCCCTTGCCATCTTCACCCGTCAGGTGGGAAGAATCAAGAACCTTATTGAGAACGCCAAGTATATCTTTCTGGTAGTAGGTGTAGATATAGTTGAGCGCACCTTTCCGTCTGCATGTCATTTCTGTCAGCATCGGGATTCTGGTGCCAGCGAAAAGTTTGTTGAAATATGCCATAAACTTGTCGGCATCGGCTTCGATGAGATGTGCCGGCACATTCCAGATTATCTCGTCATTCCAACAATGCTGATTGAGGTAGGTCTGAGGGTCTTTCCTGAATTTCTTATCTGGTGTTGATGCCACATAGACAGGTGTATGCTCAGTAGCTTTCTTCCGCTCGTCGAAAGTTAATCTGAACCATTTTTCCATACATTTATCTTTGCCAGTCTTTTTGTCATAGAGTTTCCACCATCGCTCAAAGGTGTACTCATCATCCATTGCAAGGGTGGCTTCTTTGATATTGGCCTTCTTCTCCTTCTGTGCTTGCTGCCATCCCTCGATGAAAGCATTGTATATTTCTATGCTGCCACCGTGCCGTGAGGTGTATTGAGTGGCCGCATTGTTTATTGCTACAGGAATAACCATGTTCAATGTCTGTTTAGAAATATCATCGGGTGTATCACCATTTCACCAACTCTGCGACAGAAACGACCGCAATCAGGCTCCATGCTGGCGACCCACCTTTCATTCGTAAGGTCACATCTGGCCACAATGGGATTGCACGGCTCAGAGCGCATCAAGTAGGCGTTCTTGCAGTCGATACATTTACCTTTTTGCGGCTTTTCCTTAGTCGTAGATTTCTTTCCCATCGTTATCTGGTCATTAGTACGTTTGTGAGTTGCCGACCTCTCGACATAATGCACCAACGGCCAGAGTTGGGTGCTTCACATTCTATCCGCAAATCCTCAACGTGGCCGAATCGCTGAATGTTTCCACAGAGGTCTACTATCCAACCCACCTTACCGGGGAATGGACGAATAGCACGGCCAACTATCTGATACCACAGAGAAAGCGACATCGTTGCTCTCGCCATAACCACCGTGTCAAGTTCAGGATAGTCAAAGCCTGTAGTAAGAGTTGCAGCATTGGCAACCACACGGATGCGGCCTGCCTTGAAATCAGCAATAATGCGCTCACGTTCTGCCTTTGGCGTGTCAGCACTCACCACATCGCAACTGATGCCTTTCGCGCATAGCTGCCGTTTCAAATGCTCACTCTCTTTCACGAACTGAGTGAACACCAAAACACCTCTACGCGGTGCGCCTTTCTTCGGGTTTATAATCCTTGTCACCCATCGGGGAAGTTCGTCGGCAAATCCACTACGCTCCAGTTCCATACGCATACTTTTTTCGTCGAACTCTGCCCCCGTAGAGTTCAGTTGCACTTTGGTCACATCAAATGCCGTTCTGCCAGTAAGGTCGTAATACATCAATTTTGACAGATAGCCCCTCACAAGCAGCTCGTTCACCTGGCAGTAGTAGAGTAGGCATTGAAAGATACGTGGACGTGTGCGGGTAAGGAATTTCAGCATCGGCGCACCGTTCTGGCCCTTGTCCAGCCTATAAGGAGTAGCCGTCAGACCGATGACAACCCGTTCACCGCTTTCAATGAAATCTTTGTACTGCCCAGAAAGACTATTCACCTGATGGCACTCGTCTATGAGGATATACTTGAAGTGGGCGAAATCCTCCTTATGGTTATACACGCTCTTGATGGTGGCAAACGTAACGCGGTTGATGTCCTTTTTGCCAACCGATGCAGAATACACGCCATAATCCCAAATGCCATAGCTTTGAAATTTGCTGACATTCTGTTCCAATATCTCCTTTGATGGGTTGAACACCAACAGGGGGGCATCTATTCTTGCGGCAATGTCACTTATTACAAGCGATTTGCCCGCGCCTGTCGGCAGTACCAGCAATGCGTTTTTTTGAAATCTGCGTTTGTTTAGGAACATGTTAACAGCTGCATCGCTGGCTTTCTGTTGATAATCTCTAAGTGTATATTTTGCCATTGTTTTGTAAAGGGGCGTAGGTCGGCTGTTTACCTCACCTACGCCCATCATGGTTAATTATTCCTCATTCTCATTGTAGATGTCGTTGGGGTCGCCATCGCCACCTTCAGTATCGTTGTCATCTTCGCCTTCGTCGGGCTTTTCGTCGCGGTTGGGCTTCTCAACCTCTGGGAACTTGATGCCAAACAGCTCTTCCATTCCCTTGCGGTTGCGGTCTTCCTGTGCCCAAATCTTGTCCTTATCCCAATCAGGCACTTTGGATGCCTTTGCCAGTACAACACGGCCATCAACCCAAGAGAATGTGAGATAATGCCCTGCGAGAGCAATGCGGAAGGTGTTCTTGCTCGACAGCTTGATGTCCTCTTTGCCGTCAGTCACGCGGGCAGCGAGTTCCTTGATACGGTTACGCACAGAGAGCAAATTGTCGTCAGCCTCTTTCTTGATGCGCTTCGCACGGTCAATGGCATCGAGTTGTTCTGCCTCTGCAACAGGCAACTCTTCTTCAACAATCTGGTTGTATTCCTCGCGGATATTCTGCTTCTCGTATTCGTCAATGAACCTCTGAGCCACCTCATTGGTGGGAAATTCCGCATTGAAATATTCATTCACCTTGTCGATGACTTTCTCAACGTCATCGGCACCATCGAAGAGGTGCAGAACCTCTCCAAATCTCTCTTTCACTTCATCGCTCAGAACAAAGTCAATCTCGTCTGGACGATATCCTTTCAAATCGTTAAGCATAATTCTTGAATGTTTTAATTGTTATTGAACAAATCTTTTGTAAAGATGTTATCTGCTTTCCATGCCTCAAGGTTTCGTTTCGACAGCCACCATTGAAACACATTTTCGTCGGTCATACCATGCCAATAGTCGGGCAAACCATTCTGTTCTCTGTGCTCACGCAACCTTCTGATTGTGCGAAGGTACTGAGCCTTGTACTTTGGGTAGTCACGTTCCATCCTACGTTGCTCCTTCATAGAAGCCACAGGGCAGAACAAGCACCCCAGACGATGATAGCCACGGTCATACAACTCGCAATGTTCAACCTTCACAACATTGTTCAGGAACTCCCAAACATCGCGGTCAGTCCAATCTATGATAGGGTTGATGATGATTTTGTCCTTGCCACCTATGCAACGTACCTCGCTTTCTTCTTGCTCGGCAAACTGGTCGCGGTTGGTGTTCTTTGTGACCTGCGCAACCCTCTCTTTGCGCCATTCCTCAAACTCAACATCACTGTCGCTGCTGAACTTGTGGCCTGTCACCTCAAAGGTATTACGCTTGGCACGTTTCGCGCTCTCAGCCCTTCGGACACCTGTGAGGGTTACAGTATTACCCCCCCCATTTTCTTTCAGCACCTCACAACAATATCTGAATTGTCGTGTGGGCAGCATCCGACGCTTGACAACCAAATCCCAGAATGTCATTTCTGGCCTATCCCAAATCACATCAGGATAGTTGTGCTTTATGAAATAGACAAGTTCGGGATGGTCGATTCCTGTACGGGCATAATGAGCCTCGAACTTAACCCCTGCGAGTTTCGCAATATGATAGAGGCACTGGCTGTCTTTCCCACCAGAGAAAGCAAGAAAAAAGCCCTTTTCGCTATATCTCAGCGCAAGGGCTTCAGCCTTTTGTAATATCACAATGGATTTCTCGTAGACGGCTTTCATGGATAATCAGGGAATAATGAAGGTTCAAGTTTCCGCTTCTCAGCCTCTCGGTAGTCTTTAATCATCTGGCGCACCTTGCTCTCTTGTTTCTTAGAGGCTTGCAGCACACCCATCTTTTCAGGAGCATCCCGTGGAGTCTTGTAATATTTCTGCTGTAGATTGAGCATCTTTTCGTTCAAACAGGCTCTTTAGGTTTGTAAACTCTACGAATGTCAATGTGTAACAAAGAGTGCATCATCTTCTCTTTCAGTTGATAGTCCTTTGGTATCATCTTCGGGCTTGCTTTCGTATCTTCAACGATGTGGCGACCGCTGGCCGTGTGATAATACACAAAGTCTGCTTTGTACCGCACACCGATGAAGGTGCGCCTTTTGACCTTTTTGGTTTTGGTCTTTAGTTGCACAGTCTCTTCGGTGTACTCATCAGGAATAAGCACAAACTCCACTTGCCTTTGCAGCTCAGAAATCAGTCCTTTGCGCTGGCACTCAATGAGGAAATCCCATCTATCAGCCTCACGGGTACTGTCAAACTTGATGCCGTGCCGCTCGACCTTGTGGGCGTTGTACTTGCCCTGTCTTACATAATTATTCGGGAATGGCATAGCTATCTATTTCCAATGTCCAACATAGCCTTTGATAAGTGACAGGATGCTCTTTGCATCGTTCACTATCTGCTCACCTTCTGCGACCAACTCACCGCCCGCCCCACCAATAGACATGTTCCATTTGGAACGGTCGGCTTTGCCTATCTCATTCAAATCCTCAACAAGCCTTTCAACAGCCCTGCGGATGTTGTCTGTAGCATCGCCATTGCCTCTGAATGTAACTTCCATTTTCATCTATACAGCCTCTTTCGTTTCAACGTCCATCAGGTCGAACAATGTAGGCGACGTGACCTCACTCTCTGCTTCGCGGAGGTAAGCCAGGCCGTCACGCCAATAGTCGTAATTCAGTTCGGTACTCAGCCCCTTACGGCCAAGCCTTACTGCACAATAGGGAACGGTGCCGATGCCACCGAAGGGGTCAAACACCACGTCGCCCTTGTTGCTATACCTCTCAATCAGTCGCTCGACAATATCAATCTGGAGGGGGCAGACGTGCATCCTCAGATTCTTCTGTGACTGACGGCTATTGAGAGTTTTCATTCTAACCACATCATCCCAAATCCAATCCTTATGGCTTACGGGGTCAATGGCCATGAAGTCTTTAGGCAACTTGCCCGCTGCTTCCAATCCTTCTGCAAACTTGACGTGCTCAACGTAGTTGTAGATGTGTTCGCTTGCAAATTTGCGGTAGAAGGCGCGGATTGTTCCGATATTGCCAACGCAGCGTACATCGTCATAGGTGAGCAGGTGATTTCCGCTTGATTTCCAATCTGCATGAGCATCTATCTGCCAACGTGCCAGGCTATAGTCCTCTTTTGACTTGGTAACAGGCTCATCGGCATAGGCGCGGCTTGTGTCAGTTGGCAACTTGCGGAACAACAGAACATACTCAGGACAGCCGACACCCATCTTTGAGCCATCCTTGCGCATTTCGGTATAGCCGAGGCGGTATGTCTGGTTATTCTCTCTGACAACATCTGTATCGACCGTTATCATACCAAACAGCACAAAGCCGTGCTTCTGATAGTGGAAGATACACATCGCATGGAACGGGTCAAGTGACGGCATCCCCAATCCGGTGGCATTTCCGAACAGGATTCTGTCTTTGACATGGACGGCCAGGACACGCCCAGGCTTCAATATCCGATGCAGTTGCGGAGTGAGATAGTCCATTTGCTTGAAGAACTCATCATTGTCCGCGTTGAAGCCGAAGTCGTTGTAACTGGCTGTATATTCGTAGTGGTTGGAGAACGGCACAGAGGTAACTATCAGCCCGACACTATTCTCTTCCATCTGCTCACATTCCAGCACATTGTCATTGTTGATGGCTTTCCACAACTTGCCGCCCTGTTCCTCACGCTGAGAGAACATATAGCGCATCAGCTTGTTCTCGACATCAAGGCCAAACAAACCATTCTCCCTGACTATCTGCACCATCTTGGCAACCATGTCCTTATGCTGTTGCCATTTGAGGTTGAATGTCTTGAATATCTCTTGCTCACTTTCTGCATAGACGATGTATAGTTCAACGGGGTACTGCTGCATGAAGCGATGTATGCGGGCGATTGCCTGATATTTGTCATTGAAGCGGTAATCGATGAACATAATGGCCTTGTGGCAATGATATTGGAAGTTCAGACCCTCGCCGAGCATTTCAGGCTTTGCAGCCAGATATTTCAGACGGCCATCCTTAAAGTCGCTGATAATCTGGTCGGCTTCGTCATCGTTCTGTGAGCCAAAAACGGCCTTACATTCGGGAATGGCCTTGCACAATGCGATGCGCTCTGCTTCAAGGTCATGCCACAAAAGGAAATGGTCATCTTTGTTCTCTGGTCGGTTGATAATCTCTACCACACGCGCAACACGGCTGTTGATACTGTCTCGTTTCTCCTTGCTTGCCTGTTGTAAGCCCAGAGCGGCCTCACGAAACATCATCTTCACACCATCGTCGAAATAGCCCGCGCTCTCATTATCCACCGGCACGACCTCTTCGTGGACGTGGAGTTCTGGCAGCTCATAGCCCTCATCAGGATAGCCGAGGTCTGACGGCTTAGTGAGGAACAATGCCCACGTTGAGACCCACAGCCAAAACTCTTGCTCTTTGCCCTTGTATAGAGTGAGGTTGTTAGCCTTAGTGCTATCTCGCTGAAAGAATCTTGTGAGAGCCTGGCCTGTATCCATCACGCCCAGATAGCCCGCATAGTGAATCAACTCCTTATATCGGTTTGGTGAAGGTGTAGCCGTAGCAACAAAGCGATATGGCACTTTGGCGAACAGGGGTAGAAACTCTTGATATGTCTTGGTGCCAAATCCTCTTAGCACGGATGCTTCGTCGAGCGATGTGGCAATAAAGAAATTCGGGTCAATGCGCACTCCCACCTCACCGTCACGGACACGCTCATAGTTGGTAATCATTATGTCTGTCTCACAGGCTTCTACCTCAGACATCGTGCGGACATAGGTCACGATTATTCCGAGATGCTGCTTGGCCTGAGTAATGAACTCCACAACAACACGCTTCGGACAGACTATCAGCCCCTTGCCGCCTTTCGCCTTGATGATTTGCCGCAATATCTCCAGTTGGGTCACGGTCTTTTGCATACCAAAGCTGCTGAATATGGCACGGCAACCTCCCTTGACAGCCCAGCGCACCGTGTCCTTAACGTGTGGATAGAGTGAAGGAGTGAGGTCGCCCTCACCAATCTCAAATCCCGTCTGGCTACTTATGGCCATTTTCTGTTTCAAGAAATCTATATATTGCATAGTCTCAACCTATGATGTCATTCTTTCTGCACCGCCTCGCCCTCTGGGGGAGGGCGGTGGCGTTGCGTGAAAGAATGAGTGTGACAGACAAGTTACTGAACAGCGCGAACCGAGAAACCGCAGTACCGACTGCTGCCGTACTGCGGATTGACACCCCCACTAACGAAGTACAAGTTGTATGCGTAGGAATCTGAGTAACGCGAACTCGACCAATAGAAGCCGTTGGAGCCGCGATCGCTGAGCGACGTACCAAAGTAGAAGCCAGCAGCAGGGAAGAAAATAGAGTTGCCATTCACTTTTGATGTGAAGCGACGGCCTCTCACACCATTCTCATTAACCCACTCGATTGTGCAGTTATCGCACAGCTCTTGGAAATCGTGACGAGTAGGAACATGCCAACCATCGCCCAAATCAGCATTGTTGGCTTCATCGAAAGAGAAATACAGACCGCTCTCTTCGGGAGCATTGGCACCGAGGTTCATATTTGCCCACTTCAAGCCGGATGGCAAACCGAGGTCGATTGCCTCAAATGGAGTTTCTTGCTTGGCAAGGATGTTCTCGTCACCAATGCGCTCACCGAGGGCTGTCAGGTAATTATGCATACCATCAACCTGTTTGCCAATCAAACTCTGCTCTTTTTCAGGAAGGCTACGGAAGTCTTCTCTGAGCATCTGATTGTTCTCACTCTGGAATTTGGCTTTCAACTGGCCAAACTCTGTGCGCATCTGTTCAATGCGCGTTTCACTTACATTCTGATTCATACAAAAAAATGTTGATTACTGAAAATATGTTGTAATAGTTTCACTACCACGCAAATTGCCCTGCCACCGAATTGTGACAGGGCTTCATCTATCTAAACAATATGAAAAAAAAGATTATGTGATGCCCAGGGGAATCGAACACCCTCAGAACTTATCTCTGTATTATGGCAAGCAACTTCAATAGTTATTGTTCTGCTACCTCAGTAGGCATCATGTTTTTATGGCAACTGCCATATTTCTTGAAGCCATTATACTTTTTCTTTGCAAGAATGGTATTGCGGTTTTTCTGATAATAGGCTTTCTGATATGCGATTTTTTCCTCACGATGGGCAAGATACCTCTCTCTATCTCTTTTCTCGCGCTGTTCAGCAGTTCTCAATTTACGCCTGCGGACTACCTCTGCCATCAATTCTTCGTAGGAATAATCTTGTAGTGTCATCGCGGAAGATCCAAATGAAAAAGTGCGCCCTATCTTCACAGACAAGGCGCACCAAACTCTAAAAATACAGTATGACAAACATACTGATAGCCTAAAAACGTAAAAAGTTACTGAAAATTGTCTATCATCGCATCAAACTGTTCCTTTTTTGTTCCATTCACGGCCAGAATATCCATCACCGTGTCATATACGGCATGGTAGAGCTTTTCAAACTCTATTTCGTCCATGTGGTCAAAGGCAATGCTTTTGTGCGATTTCTGCCAGCGCTTTTCCTTGCCGTCATAGATGGGTTCGTAGAAGCCAGCCGTTATCTGTACTGACTTTCTGAAAGCCTCTTTGCCAAAAGATTCACTAAGCGCACCACGGCTGAAAGCCATTCTCTGTTGCTCTTTCAGAAGATACCAGGCAGCATCAAGCATACCAAAATATTTGCGGTGGAACATGATATTCCTCGCAAGTTTGATGTCAGCCTTGTATTCGCGCCCGATGACCAACTTCTTTTTCTCGTCAAAGTCTTCATCGTAAAGCGGAACAAGGCCATGCACCGTATTTCTTAGAAACAGTTTCATCTGCGCCTGATATTAGAATGGTAAATCATCTTGCCCCCCACCACCGCCCTGTTGTGGCGGCATAGGCTGTTGAGGTGGGAACGGCTGCTGTTGTGGATAGCCGCCTTGCGGATAGCCTGGCTGTGCCTGATAGTAGCCGCCTTGCGGTGGGTACTGATTTGTAGGCTGGAAATATCCGACGTTCTGTTGTGGCGGGTATTGTTGCCGTGGCGGGTAGTGTTGAGGCGGCTGCTGAACAGTCTGGCGTTGCCCCTGCCCCTGTTGCAGATGTTCAACTTTCCATGCCCGTGCGGAATTGTACCACTTGCCCTCATATTCGCGGGCTTCGAGGTCGAAGGACACATTGACGGCAGCACCTACAGAAAGGTTAGCAGCCTTGATTCTGTCCTCACCGAAAATCTCAAATACTTGCTTGCGCTTGTACTGGCCATGGTCGCCCTGCGACACCTCTAACACAAACGACTGAACCATCCACGGATTGCCCGTGCGCTCACTTTTGCCAGATACGGCATCTAAAATCTTGAAGATAATACCTTTGCTTTCCATTTACTTGAAATAATAGTCTTTAATCTGTTGGAATATCTGGCCCCGCTCTTTGATTTCAGCGATAGCCTTTTCGTCACGCTGCACCCTGATTTTGCAATACTCATTGGGAGCAATGACCCGTTGCCGGTTCTCTTCATCATCATAGGAAGTGACGGAGAGAAAAACGAGGTTGCAGGCATCAAGATGAGTGCAAAACAGTTGCTCTTGCACCTGATAATAATAGCCCTTATGCTTCTTTCTTAGGTAGGCCAAAAGTGCATCATTGTCGCCTTTGATTGGCTCTACATTCTCAATGTAATCTGAGAAAGAGAGCGTTTTCAGTTCATCAAAGTCCACGACCTTGCCACCGTCCAACTTGGCAAAGTCAAGGCTGCACTTGAACACGTCCATTTCATCAGAACGCACGACATACTGAGAGAAATAGCAGTCGGGAAGGGTCAGCAGATAGCGGTTTTCAAGGATAGCCCCTGTGCGTAGTGCATCAATGGGGCTTGCCTCTGCATTGTAATATGGTATCTGGTCGCTCACGAATCTCTGGAGCAGGGCGAGGTGGCCTTTAGTATCCTTACCCATCATCAGCGCGTGAACATCACCAGAGCCTATATACATCGTACTAATCATAGTTGAACTCCTTTCTTCTGAAGGTTCTTGTAGATAGTGTTGATTTGCTCACTACTGAGGTCATCAATAGAGGGTAGATTGAAATACTGGAGAATGTTGCTTGCATATTCAGCATTATTCATCAGGTAGTTCACGATGGCATTGCGCTTGGCATCGGGTGTCTGCACGGGCATTTCTTTCGATGCTGCCTCATCTGGGTCTTCGCCTGTCGCTATCTTGTAGGCATTGAGCAGGGCATATTTGCGGGCATAAGTCGAAGCCTTGCCAAATCCCTTGTCGCCTACGTCAAGGCCACGCCCGAAGCTCTCGACCTCGATTGTCTCAGAGGGTTTATCCACGTTGATGATGCGCACGGTCATCTTCACGATGTCTGCAAAGGTGACGGAAGTATAACCGTCACGGCCTTGTTTCAACACTTGGTCTGACCTGACCAACTCTTGCTTCACGGGAATACTCACCAAACCGAATTTTGTTTCGGATTTCTTCACTGCCAGAAGCACGTCGATGTCAGCCACGGCCTTGTAGGAAGATGACTGCGTTACCTTCACCTCTGTCTTTTTCTCGATGTTCTTGATTTCATCGGAAACGGCCTGTATCTTCTGATACAGATTCAAGTCTTTGTACTCACTCATACTATAAGAAAATTTGGGTTGTTTTACCTTTCTTCATTTCAATAGCCGCTAACTGTTTCTGTATTTCGGCCAAGGAGTAGTAGATGGCACAGTTCGACTTTGCATCGCCATTTTTGTGACGGTGAATGTGTCCGAACTCTACCATTTCATCAAGCACTTTCGGAGCATAGCCGAGTTGTTGCAGATACCGCTTCGCCTCTCGTTGCTTCACCTTGTCTGTTTCAGGTGCAACCATCTGGCGATATTGGAGCATACCGGCTGCGAAAGCCTGTTGCACCAGATTGCCAAGAGCCTCTAAAGTCATTTCAACTCTCTGTTCCATCATTCGACCTCCTTTCTGCAATGATTACTATTGTTCTCATTTCGGTGAATTTAGCCACGCGATAATGCCGCCATCCATCCCTCTTGTTTATTCTGGCAGCACTCACCCCCCAGGCTTTGCATCGTAGGCCAAACACGCCTATGCTATCATCGGGGAAATGTAATTCCATCTTGTCGCCATCGGCCACATTACGGATAGTTGTTGCTTTGCTGTTATTCATCTTACATCTTGTTTGATATGAACGCCTTGCAGGACTTGAACCTGCGACCTTTCTGCCGTGCAGAACGCTCTACCAACTGCGCTAAAGGCGTTATCCGTTTGTGGGCGCAAGCGCAACCTTGTCTTTAAGAGCATACCAACCCACATAATATTACCACAGAATTTTAGCCAATATCTCGCATCTTTTAGCACCCCGTTCTCAGGTTACTAAGGCAGGGAACAAAGCCCCTACGTCTTCGCCTGATACTTGTTTATACGTGCGACACGTCCAACGCTTTCATCATTATCCGACGGCTATGCCATCATCCGCTATTCACGTTGCCGATTACCTCTGACCCTAAGCGACCTATCGGTTAGCCCATTGCGACAATACAACACCCTGTATCGTTCTGGCGTACACGTACACCACGCAAGTCCCGCTCTTTCGGGAGCCTCATACATCGTTGCCGATGTCCTTAGTCATATAGTGGTGCAACCTGTTTCGACACATACTGCCATATTTCAGCAGGGTTGCACCTGTGGGGTTGCTACTTTGTAATGTAGTCGAGCAGTTCTTCACGGGTGGAGAAGCACCGCTCTTCCTCATATTTGTCGTAGTAATTTGTGCCATCTTTGCCGACGGGGTAGATGGTCACGTTCTGGCCATCGCGGGTCACGCCAATGCTAATAGAAGCAATCTGGAGTTCGCGGATTTTCTGTGTCTTGTTGTCAAGGGCAACCACTCTGTCACCCACATTGAACTTGGTTGTAATTTGTGCCATATCTGTATATGTTTTTTAGAGTGGCCAGGTGGTTAGGCTGGCCGTTACCTTTGAATTTATGCCGCCGCATTGAGGTATCTTTCAACCTCTTTCACATTTGTACTGTCAATCTCGACTTCTACATCTTCTTCTCTGATGTCGTCGTATGCCCAGCCTATCAATTCTACAGAAGCATTTCTGTATGTTTCAACCCATGCGCCTGTGCCGTTCTCGTAGCCACAATGATAGTCATCTTCGACATAGCCGTCTGTTTCTATTGTGACAATGGCGTTGATGTTCAATTCTTCATCAATCACGATGTTGATGTCGAATTTGCCATCTTCACAAACTATCTCGGCCAAACCATTCAGCAGCATGTGCATTTGGCTCTCATTAAGCGTTATCTTCTTCATGGCCTACCAGTTTATCTTGTTCAACATTTCAGCTACCACGCAAGCAGCAATCAGGCAAATCGGGGCGATTATACCATACACTACAATCTCTTTGCGAGTGAAATTCTCGCTCTTGATGTCTTTCGACAAAATTTCAAATAGTTCTTTCATAGCTATACATTTTTAGAGTTCAACACTGATAAGATTGGCCTTGACAAATGAGCGATAGCCCTGCGCTTCGATGTCATAATACACCTGTGCCGTGTCGCTCTGCTTGCGACCGCTATTCTTGCCCTCTGGCAGCACACCCTGTAAGAGAGTGCCAAAGGCATTGCGCACCTCGCCAGATTTCTTTGTGAACGTGAAACGAACACAACGGCAACCCATAGCCACTTTCAATTTCAGATTTTGCCACGCGAGCCGCATTGCTTCGCTGAGGCTCATTCTGTTCTCTCTCTCAAATCGCCTTGCCAATTTGCAGACTTGCGATTTCAATTCAGTTGCGTTCATCATACCTATTTGTATTTTAGAGTTGTTAGATAATGTTCAGGCTCTCGTTATTCTGATAGGCCGTGCCATTGCTTACGGCATCTTGCCAGCCTGTATCGTATGCTGCACCGTCGTCTTTACGGTTGTAGCGATAGAACTTATCATAAACGCCGTTTTGCGCGTCACGATAGCCAATCTGTCTGTCTGTCATATTTGCCATATTCTGTATTTTTTCGAGTTAATGTTTATCTATTTCAGATTTTTTGTTTATCTTTGCAACCGTAGTCAATCGGTTACGGTTGCAAAGATACATACTTTGTTTGTAACTACAATCAAAAGTGCTGGTAATTTAACACCGCTTAACGTGAAAGTTTGTTATTTAACAGAAATAAAGAATTAAAAGCCTAAAAATGAACGTAAAGACAAAAGTAAATACACACCGACGAAAACAGATTATATATAAGGTGTCGGCTGAAAGCAACGCGATTTTCGCGCGAAATTTTGCCTCAAACCTATCTTCTGTGGTTAATTGTTCCTCTTTCCTACCTATGAGAGAGGGGCGATAGACCAGAGCGCACTTTCCCCCAAACCCCGCCAAACGAAAAGAGTATGACGAGAAAATTGCGCTCCGGCAGCTTCTTCCTACCTGATGATGTCGGGTATGATGAGCCAGCCCAACGGACAGAGGCAACCCGTCCGCCAGATATGAGGTATTTAAGCGTTGCCGCTTCCCCGCGCCCGCATCCTCACTCAGCACTGCGGTTGCCCATGCGCTCCCGATTGGCTACGATGTCGGCCTCGGTGTATTCAGCCGTCTGCTCCGACATAGGAAATGGGGAAACAAAAATCCCCCGCATCGTTCTCACACAACGAGCAGGGGATGGAATATGTCAATAAAACATACCTTCAGTAACCGGGTGTCAATGTGTGAGATTGACTTTTCGGCTGCAAATATACAAACATTGTTGGTAAATACAAACTTTCCGCAGAAATATTAACTAAAATTATGAGACAGGGAACCACTAAGTATAACATGATGCCGCTGCCAAACCGTAAAATCTTCGACCTGGTAGCAACAAAAACCGACGGCAACGTCCGTCGCTTCGCCGAGCTGCTTGGAGTAAAGCAGCAGAGTTTCAACCGCCTCTTCAACCCCGACCCGAGGAACGGCAAATACCCCTCCGTGTCCGTCGAGATAAAAGAGGCCATCAAGTCTATCTTTGGTTTCGATGAAGCGTGGTTCGTTCAGGAAGAACAAGAAGAACCTCCCATGATGACCGTCGATGACAAGGTGGCTCTTCTGGCAGAGATTGAACGCCTGAAAAACGTCAAGCTCCCCACTGACAAAGATAAGGTAATGGACATCTGGCTTCGCTTCATGGAGAATCAACGCCAGTACAACGAGATTATGAAAGAGATGGCCGAACTCTACAGGCGGATAAAAGGCGAATAACATACAAACATACATTAACCCTTAAAACAGACTAATATGGAGAAAGAATTAATCAGCCGCGTGTTAGACTACTATGAGGTCAAATCCGGCGTGGACAGCATTTACGGCGATTGGGTAGTGTCGAAGGCTGGCGACATCGTCAACATCGAAAGGAGATACCCCATTTACAGCAGCCAGGTGAGAGATGACAGGTGGCTGTTGCACCTCCGCGACAAAACGTGGTTTGAGCGCACGTCTTTCCTGGCAGCGTTTCACAGGGCCTGCGAGATACTTGGCGTGACCGTCACCCTCAAGGAAGATTTCTAAGGTGTGCAAAATAATTGCAAGAATCACCATTCAAAAACAACCTCAAAACATCAATAAACAAAGGCATTTCCAGCATTTCCGAGCTAAAGATTGTGGTTCTGAATGTCCACGGTTCGAGTCCGTGCGGGCACCCAAAAGGAAAACAAGCGGAAATCCCATAAACAAAAGGGGTTCCGCTTGTTCACTTTTGACAGAAAACATCAAATTTGAGCCGCAAAAATGCAAGAAAATCGCAAGAGGTGAACGGAATTTGCAGGAGAAATGCAAGAAAAATTCAAGAACTATGGCAAAGATTACGGTAGGATTTGAAGTGCCACGCAAGGATGGCTGGCGCAAAGTAGTGTTTAACCTCTCCCATCGGGGCGGCAGAAAGCGGATTCCCTCGGACATCGACCTCTCACCCAAAGATGTAACCAAAGACAGAAGCGGCAACATCAAAGTAAAATCTGAGGCCAAGCGGTTTGAGATTGACGAAACGCTACACTCTTTCAATGAGCGGTTGCATCAACTTAGCAAAGAATCCCTGGGCGAAGAACTGACAGTTGATGAGGTCTATTCATACATCATCAAGGAGAAGAAGCCAGATGAGGTAGATTTCTTTGAGTTCGCAGAAAGCTGGCTGGCAAGCGAAGACATCAAGAGCAAAAAGAACTATGTGACAATGCTCAACTCTCTGGAGCGATTCTGTGGCAGTCGGCATCTGCCATTCAGCAAGATAGACGGCAAACTGCTTACAGACTACTCTAACAGCCTCAAAGACAGGCCACGGGCGCAAAGTATGTATCTGGGGGCTATCAGACACATTCACAACAAGGCTCGGATGTACTACAACACGGAAACAAAGACTGTCGTTCCCAATATGACTTTCGAGCGGTTCAAGGTGCCAAAGCAACAACTGAAAGGCGGCAGGGCCATAACTCTGGAACATCTGCGCCACATCATTGCTTTTTCTGGTACTGGCCGTGTCGGTCTTGCCCGTGACTGTTTCGTTCTCTCATTTCTGACTATGGGGATGAACTCAGCCGATATGTATGACGATGATGCCGTTATAAAAAATGATGCCATCTGCTACCATAGGAAGAAAACGCGCTCACGCAGAGCCGATGATGCCTATATTGAAGTTGAGGTGCATCCATTGGCAAAGGAGATAATCAGACGATACAAAGGGAAAGCCAGGCTCTTCAATTTTTATGAAAGATATGCAGATGAAGCATCATTTAACCGTGCGCTCAACATCGGACTTAATGCTGTAGAGAAAGCAGTCAATGAAGCAATAGAGGAAGAAAACAAAGCCTTTAAGAATAAATCTGAGAGATTGCCGTTTATAGAGAATCTGCAATTCTATCAGGCACGGCACACATGGGCAAGCATAGCCAGAAACGACCTCAGAATTGATGCCTACACCGTAGACAAGGCTCTCAACCACCTCAACCGTGACCTTCGGATGCTTGATGTCTATGTCAAGAAAGACTTCTCGCTCATCAACGAGGCCAATCGCAAGGTCATTGACTATGTGTTCGGCAAGAAAATCGAAGAGGGAGCATAAGCCCCCTCTTTTCACTTGAATAGATTATAAGTCACACCGATGCCGACGAAAGGCTCAAACTGTCTGCTGTTGAAGCCGTAGCCGTAGCCACCAATGATGCCGACATTCCATCGCCTAAATTCCCTTACATTCTTTGTTTGGGTGATGGTTGTTGTCATTGTCGGCCACCGAATCCTGATACTATCGAGGTTAGGCTGATAGCCGCTGACATAGGCCGTGAAGGTACTGTCCTTATAGACTTTTTGGGTCAGAGGCAACTCGGCCATAATCGTGTCGGGAAGATCCAGATTGTTTTCGTTCTCAACGCTGTCGGCCAGAGCCTCATTTCGTGGCCGTGAACTGCTTTTTACGACTGGCACGGACAACTTACACACCTCGCGCTCTTCCGTGGCTTGTGGGTGTTCTGTGGCCGTCTCACGCCACTCAATGACAGTTTCTGTTCTTACAGCTGGCGTGTCCTTTGCATCGCGGTACTGCTTGTAGTTGAAAAACAAGCTGACCATGAGAGCCAGAAACAGGGCAAGAAATATGCCCGCTAACACTTTTTCTTTCATACCCAAATGATTTTGTTATCTCTAATATAGAAATGTGCATCACATCCACCCTGCAAGACGGATGGCGAAAGAGTAACCTTGCCGTTGTGCTCAGAGAAATCCCACCCGTTAGGGTCGTTGGGCTTCAATGGGCAAACACATGGCTCCCCACAACCGCAAGGGCATTGGCAGATGGCCAGTCCAAAGAGCATACTAACATAAAGCACACCCCACTCATATTCGGTAGGGTCTGGCATATACTCTACGAACTCCACCCGCTCGAACTTTTCAAGCCTATCCATATTCATGCGCACTCCAAATATTTGATGATGCCCTCAACATGAAGCCGCTCAATAGCGTGTTTGCCCTCGTCAGAAGTCAGGAAACGAACATCTGATTTGTTATCCTGAAAGAGATTTTCTGTCAGGACGGCAGCACAAGCGGTTTTCCGCAATACATACAGATTAGCCTCTATGTCACGGTCGCCATCGGTCATATCTGTGCGGATAGGTGTCTGCTCTTCTGTGTACTCCCCTCGCAACTTACCATCTGAGACAATCTGAACATACTCTTTGAGGTTGTTGATGGCTGCATCATACAGACATTCAGCCAATTTATCGGCATTTGTCTTGCCAGGAGATGTGATTGCGCACCAACCGCCAGCCCCGTGCCACTTGCCGTCGTCACCCGCGCCATTAACATGGATAGGCACATAGATACAATTCTCCGCGCCATATTGACGGCAAAAAGCATTGACACGTTGCACACGATAGTCCAATTCCCTTTGCTGCTCTGCACCATAGCCAGCTTTCTTGCGGGCAGCAGTCCATTCCGGCTTCGGCTCCATAGATTCGTAGTCGATAACTACACGATAGCCGTAGGCCGTCAGCTTTGCGGCTATAGCCAGACCTCGCTCACGGCTATATTCAGCCTCGCGGAAAGTGCCGTCAGGTGAACACTTGCCAGGCGTAGAGCCAAGATGAGCCGTGCCAATGATGATTATTGCTTTCGACTTATCCATAGTTCATTCAATATTATTACCAACTTTTTCTTTTAACATAGACTTGCGCAAAGCCTCGTCCATCACTTCAACTAACTCTTCCTTTGTCAGCATCTGTTTGGCCAGTTTTTCAGCTCTCGCAATCTCAGAGTGGATTTTCTCATCTGCCTTTTCACGCACAGACAGAAATTCGACAACACACCAGAAGATGCCCATGCCGATGGTGATGAGCGGAAGGCCATAGACTAAATCCCAGCCAAACCACTGATAGAGCTTGCTGAAATGAATCAGCACATCGACGCAAGTCGCTATGAGCAGCGACCCCTGATAGAGCACGAACTTGAACCCCGTGCGTTTCAGGATGTCCGACTTCCATTTCTCTTTGCGATACCACGCCTTATACATGCCGGATGCCAAGTCCACCATGCTTGATATGAATACGATGATGTTGGCTACGACGGCAATGAGCATCATCGTCTCTGTTCCTTTGAATAATTCTCCCATAATCTCCTAATTGATTTGATGCGTGGGCAGCATATCACCGCCCACGCTGGTTAATGTTACTCCGCTGTCTCTTCGGAGGCTGACACCTCACTCTCAGGAGCAGCCTCTTCAACACCTTGCGCCTCCTCTTCGGTCTCGATGGCCTCCAGCCGCGCAATCTCGGTCTCGGCACTGTTGATGTCATCGCGCCACTGCTGACGCTCTGCAATCTTTTCCTTGTACTCCGTCTTAGTGGCCTTGCCCTCTGCAATCTTTGCGGCAATGTAGTCACTGGCTCCGAGCTTTGCCCGGCAGTTGAGAATGATTTCCTGCTGACGCTGAATCAGCTCTTGCTTTTCTGTGTTTGTCATAATTCTTTGTAAGTTTAAAACGTTTGATAATCATGTTTCTCTGTGTATAGTCACGCAAAGGCGACAGGCACACACGGCGGCGGTTGAACCAGACGAACTGCCACCACTTAGGCGACAGCCGCGCCAATATCTCCATCGCACGATTATACCCGTTCACGTTCTTGCACGCTCCGAGGTAGCTGTTCACGGTGGCCAGCATCTTCTCAACGTGGCCTTCATCGGCATGGCGGTTTAGGTGGCACACCTTATCTTTCGCCCTGCGGATGATGCGGCTGTTTGGGTAGATGCGGTCGAGCTTGATGTGAACGCCTATCCACTCCACGCCCTTCGTATAATGCTGGCAGTAGAATTTCTTCTCGTTCAGCCTTGCGCCAAGCTCACCGAGGCGACGGCGCAGCTCTGGCATCATGTAGGCAAGAAAGGCCGTCTTGTTCTGCACCGCAAACGCCATGTCATCGACAAAACGCTCGTAGTGTATGCCGAGAGACAACACCCACTCATCTATTTCATGGAAGTAATAGTTTACGGCGTTCTGCCATATCAGATGGCCGATAGCCGCTCCTATGCCGTCGGGCTTCTCAAAGAGGCTTTTGCCCGGCTTCACCTTCTTCCATTTCCAAAGCGGGCTTTTCCTGTAGCAATGGTGTGTAGGATAGCTATAGACGCATACCATCAACATATAAAGAACCTCATCAAAGTCCTCGCCGTGATAGTCTGCCAGTACCACCTCTTCCAGCTGCTTGTAGGCAATGTCCTGAACGATGTTTGGGAAACAGCCGCTCATATCGACCTTGATAATCCACGCATCGCGGGTGAACCCATGCGAGACCTCATAGATGTCACTGATAAGGGCGTTCTGGCAAGCGTTCTGACCCATGCCAACGCGGTTGTTGAAGGTGTGGTCACTCAGCCGTGCCTCCAATAGCGGGCGCAATCTCATGTCAAGGTAGTGGTGGAGTATGCGAGTGGCCATGTCTGATGCGAATACCTCGCGTGGTCTCGGATAGTCGGTGATGAATGTGTAGGCGGTCGGGCGCATACAGCGGCCAACGATGTCCTCATATAGGTGCAGACACTTTGCCTCCCAGTGAAGCTCAAACTCCACCTGGTCGCCACTGCGACGCTTGTTCTTACGCGCCGACATGTATGCTTCTATAATGCTTTCAATCGTAATCATTCCGCTGTCTGTTAGGTTTATTCTGAGCTTTCGGGTAGTTCGAGAGGGGCACGGCCTGATTCGTGTTGTACATGTTGTTGTTGTTGAAGAAACCGTTGTTGCCGTTGGCGTTCCATGCGTTGTTGCTACTGTTACGCAAGCAACTCCAAATGTTGGAACCGTTCCGGGCGAATGTCCTATTGGTTGGTGTGAATGACACCTTCGCCCCTCTATCCTTTGTCAGTCTGCCGCGTGCTCTCTC
>Ga0326514_10000082_pt1 | contig 56160 bp, 48 predicted proteins | sample 3_2548_0518_D_FD_203653 | JGI IMG/M metagenome (GOLD analysis project Ga0326514, IMG submission 203653) | Bovine rumen microbial communities from UC Davis, California, United States - 3_2548_0518 | ecosystem: Host-associated > Mammals > Digestive system > Stomach > Rumen | place: USA... | reverse complement strand
ACGGGATTTCGATGGCTTGCACGATAAAGCTGATGGCCATGTAGCGGGTGTCCCACATATAGAAGAGGATGAGCAGCAGCGAGACGACGACGATGAGCATATAGCTCTGCCTGACCTCCTTATGCTCCAAGTCGGCGTAGTTGTCGCGCAGCCACTGCCTGTATTGCCTGACAGCGAACACCATATATATGATAAAGAGCACGTAGAACAACAAGATGCAGGCGATGGCGATGTCATAGAAACGACGATCGGGGAAGACAAGGTTCAGCGCCAGGAGCACCGCGTATGGTAAAATCGCCACGACGACGGGCCAGACAGGTCGCTTGCGGTCTTGGAGCATGGCAAACAGCGTGCCGGCGATAGTGGTGAGCAGCCCCACGCAGTCGAGCAACGAAACCACCATGCCGTCCACAGAGTTGATGTCGTTAGAACGGAAGTATAGAAGGAGCCACCAAAAATGGCCCAAACACGTCACGGCAAAGAATGCCACAGCCCAGCGGCGCATGGCCAGCGGCGGCGTCACGTCGGGCGCAAAGGCGTTGCCCCTGCGCAGCAGCAGATAGACGAAGGCGATGAGGGCAGCCATGGCCGCTCCGCCATAGAGCATGATATAAAGCAGTTGGCCTGAAGGTATGTCTTGGATGAACATGGGTTTGCGGTTTTGTACCTTTTCAAAGGTGCAAAGATACAAAATTCATGGGGCAATACGTGGCCTAATTCAATGAAAATCGTGTTTTTCCAAAAAAATCAGAACTCCGAGGTGAAATGGAACTCGATGTCGGGGTATTTCTCCATGGCCATCTGGAGGGCGTAGGGCGACTCGGCAAGGAGATTTACCCACTCCCCCGAATTTTTGCTTAACTTATTGATATTCAATATATTACAAAGGTTTTTCATTCCTTTTCCTCTATTTTGCGGCTGCAAAATTACGGAAAAAAACAAATCGGAATGAAAAAAACAGGAAATTTTGCAATAAAGCATCTTATTTCGCAAAGAAATCGTAATTTTGCAAAAAAATCAAATGGAAGTCATCAGATACATAAATTGCTGCATTGTCGAGTTTGGCCGCAGGTTGGGATTGGAGCCTAAATGGGCTTGCCGTTACCTTTATCTTCACGGTGGATTGGAATTGTTGGACAAAAACTATCAAGCCGAGCATCTGATGCCCATTGATGACACCATCGATGATTTGATTTCATACTGCAAACGCCACGGAGGGACTTTGGAATGATACTATTTCATGGCACGAACATTCCGTTTGACAGCATCGACTTGTCAAAATGCAAGCCAAACAAGGACTTCGGGAAAGGGTTTTATTTGACTTCCATCGAAAGCCAAGCCATCGAAATGGCCCAGCGTAGATGTAATTTCAACGAAGGAGGCTCACCAATCGTCCAAAAATACGAATGGGACGAAAACACCCATGACTTGCACGTATTGCTTTTTGATGGCGTCTCTGTGGCATGGGCGGAATTTATCGTAAAAAATCGAGACAGAAAGCAACAAGGATGCCATGAATACGACCTTGTTATTGGGCCGATTGCCGATGATGGCGTTGTGTATCAAATCAACCGTTACCTTCAAAACATCATCACCTTAAAGCAATTGGTCAAAGAGATGAAATACAAGAAGTTGAACAACCAATATTGCTTTTGCACCGAAAAAGCAATACAGCATTTGAAGAGATTATGAACGAGAATGAGTTTCAATTTGTGATGGACTGCGATGTGGAATCGTTGGTGTCATTTTTACATGAAGATTACCATTTGCCCTTGTCCGAGGCTTTTGAAAAGGTGTATGGTTCCAAGATTTTCGAGAAACTAAAAGACAGAAAAACAGGCTTGTATCTGCAAAGCCCTGCTTACATTTACACCTTTTTGAAAGAAGAATTACACAAACAACATAAAAATGTCTAACTTTGCACGGTTTTTATAGCCTAATTTGAATGTAATTGATTAAGAATCATAAATTTACAATTAAATGGAAAAAATTAAAGTAGGTATCAATGGTTTCGGCCGCATTGGCCGCAACGTGTTCCGCATTATCTGCGAACGTCCGAATCTGGAAATCGTGGGCGTCAACGACCTGACAAGCACCAAGGTGCTGGCCCACCTGTTGAAATATGACTCCACGCAGGGCAAGTTCCCCGGCACCGTGGAATATGATGAAACCGCACTGATTGTCAACGGCGTGCGCATCCCCGTCACTGCCGAGCGTGCCCCGCTGAACATCAAGTGGAGCAAGACTCCCGATGTGGTGGTTGAATCGACCGGCGTGTTCCGCTCGAAGGAAAGCAGCAAAGGCGGCTATGGCGACCACCTGAAGGCTGGTGCCAAGAAGGTCATCCTTTCGGCTCCCTCGAAAGACGCTATCGACGCCACCGTCGTGGTCGGCGTGAACAACAACGACTTGACCGACGATGTGGAATGTGTGAGCAACGCCTCCTGCACCACCAACTGCTTGGCTCCTGTCGCCAAGGTGTTGAACGACCGCTTCGGCATCGAGCAGGGCTACATCACCACCATCCACAGTTACACCAACGACCAAGTCATCCTCGACGGCCCGCACAGCGACCTGCGCCGTGCCCGTAGCGCCGCCATGTCGCAAATCCCGACCACCACTGGCGCCGCCAAGGCCGTGGGCATCGTCATCCCCGAACTGAACGGCAAGCTCGACGGCATCGCCGTCCGCGTTCCTACGCCGACTGGTTCATTGGTTGACCTCGTCTGCACGTTGAAGACAGAAGCCACTAAGGAAGAAATCAACGCCGCCATGAAGGAAGCCGCTGAAGGCCCGATGAAAGGCGTCCTCGAGTATACCGAAGACCCGATTGTGAGCGTCGATGTCATCCACAACCCGCACAGCAGCATCTTCGATGCACAAAGCACGATGGTGATGGGCAAAATGGTGAAAATCATGTCGTGGTACGACAACGAATGGGGCTATTCCAACCGCATGGTGGACCTCATCGAAATGATGAAGTATTGATTTATGGGATATTCCTTCGGAATAGAAATCTTTCAAAAATCGGATGAAAATCAATCAAAACAAGAAATAGAATTTTGAACGATTTGAGATGGGATTGGCCTGCGGCCAAGAAATCTTTCAAAAATCAATATAAAATCGTTCAAAATCAACAATATGGATTTTTGAGAGATTTTGAAAATGATTTTTGCTTGATTTCTTGCGAAGCAATCCAACAATTCTTGCGAAGAATCCAACAAGAATAGAGACGGTGGCAACGCCGCCTCTATTTGTTTTATCTGACGATGGTGATGGACCCTTGCAGATGCAGTTTTTCCTCGCCGGTTTGGCTTTGGTAGGTGATGTCGCAAATGTAGAAATAGGTGCCGGGCGGGCAGTCCATTTTGGTTAGTTTGCTCTTGCCGTCCCATTGGATGAGCGGGTCGTCGGTGTCCCAAAGGATGTTTCCCCAACGATTGAAGATGACCGTTTTAGCACTGATAATCAGTTCAACACCAGTCACTTTCGGTTCAAAAACATCGTTGAAACCGTCGCCATTGGGCGTGAACACATTGGGCAATTGATAGGAGAATTCCTCCGTCGGTTCCTCATGCCCAATCCGCACCGACTTGATGGCCGAATAATTGATTAAAGGCCGCATGATGCCCTCCAAACTGTAATGGCCGAAAGTGCAGACATAATAGCGATAAGTCTGGTCGTTTTCCACATCCAAATCAGTGTAGTCCCAGCCGTTTGTCGATACGATTCTGACAAAACGGCTGTTCATTTCCTTGAAAACCAGCGTACTGTCCACCATCCACGGCACGGCTTCCGTCCACGAAAGATGCGCCTCGTTGTTGGTTCCGTTGGCCGAAAGCATCACCGCCGAGGCCGTCGCGCTCTCGCCCATCAGTTGTTGGTTGGCGTCGCGCATTTGCACCTTATATATTAATGAAGTGGCCTGCGCCAAATCTACATTTGCATCAAGGAAGATAGTGTCGGAGCCTTCGTAAACGATGGAACTTGTGCCATCGAGGATGCGGGTCAAGGAATAACTAAACGGCGCAACATATTGGTCGTCAATCTCTTTCGGCTTGGCCCAACGGGTCACCACTTGACCTGAAACGAGGTCGATGCTGTCGTTGCTGACGTGGGTCATCAGCGGACTGTCGTTTTTCAAGGTCACACAGGCCGCATCGCTGACAATGCTTTTGGCACCATCTGGGAATTGGGCAACGATACGATATTCATACTCAACGCCTTGCGAAAGGTTTTGGTCAGTAAACGAGGTCGATGAAATGTCGTTCAAAGTGGCAATGAGTTGGTAGCCCTCGCGTATGCCGGTTTCACATTCATCAGGCACATATCCATTGCAACCTGCCTTGCGGTAAACGAGCAAAGCAGTCGCACTGGCACATGGATAAATCGTCCACGAAAGCCTTGCGTCATGGCCAACCACCTCGGCAGTCAGGTTTTGCACTTTTGGAGCCATCACATTGATAGTCACCGTCTTGATATTCGTCAAACTGACGGGAGAGCCATCGTCCTTGGCATGGATGACCACCTGATAAGGCGTATTGCGGATATGGGCAAAGGTGGTGTTCCAAAGGAACTCCATCTGCGGCTGCATACCAAATGCCGACTCTGGACTAAGCACCGCCGGACTGACCGCCACCTCGAAAGGCGCACCCGAAGCAGTCAGCGTAACGTTGTCGCCGTTGGGGTCGGAGGCAGAAATGATGAAATCAAGTTGCTCGCCTGCCACGAGGCAATACTGCTCGTTGCATTGGATTTGAGGCAAGTCGTTGTCGCAGTGTGAGATAAGGATTTGCATATCACGCACCACCGAGCCGATTTTCACGCCATGCCGCCACTCCTCCACCATGATGGCCACATTGTATTCGCCTTGCAGCACAGGATTCTCCCATCGCAACTCACCCGTAACAGGGTCGATTTCAAACGATTGCGAGGCTTGCGGAAAAGTGTAGCCTCCAATCTCCATGCCGTCTTGTCCTTTGCAAGTCACCAAGCGGTAACTCAAACTGTCGCCGTCGGGGTCGTAAGCCGAGGGATTGTGCAGGTAGAGTTTGCCCACGCAGCCCTTGTCTACAGGCGCATTGAGGAGTTGCACAGAATTGTTGTAGCCCAAAAACGGATTGATGACCAATTCCGTCTCGATGTGCATCGGCACCATCACCGAATTGGGCACATTGACCACACCGTAATTGCGGTTGGCATCCTCCATGCTGATCGTGTAAGTCCCTGAAGTTGAGTAGTTATGGATGGCTTTATAATGGTTCACCACACAATCGTCGCCCAAGTTTTGCCAATCAATGCGCGGGATATTTTCCTCCGCTCCGTCACCCCACTTGACGTACAACGAATCGCGCTGATCCCAAGCGGCATTGGGCACATTGTAAGTCGTAAGCGTAAACTCGTAGGCATTGCCACCAAGCCAAATGTAGGTGATTTCGGCGGCACGTTGGTGCGTCGCCCTCGCGGTGAAGGCGAAACAGAACAGCAAACCGAGAATGAGCCATAGTTTACGCATCATTGAAACAATCCATTGAATTTGCAAAGGTAGCATTTTTTCAGTACACGACATGAAAAAAGCATCCGTTACTGGAAAGCAACAGATGCTTTTGTTTCGACAGGCCAAAAATTACTTGTTTTTCAGCAGGTCGCGGATTTCGGCGAGGAGTTCCTCTTGCGTCGGACCGGCGGGAGCGGCAGGCTCGGCGGGCTTCTCTTCCTCTTTGCGCTTCATGCTGTTGATGCCCTTGATAACCAAGAAGATGGAGAAGGCAATGATGATGAAGTCGAAGATGACTTGCAGGAAGTTGCCCCAAGTCATGCATAGTTCGGGCTTCACGACGGTTTCGCCTTCCATGACGGCTTCGCGGATGACCCACTTCCAGTCGGTGAAATTGAGACCACCCGTGATGGCACCGATGAGCGGCATGATGATGTCGGAGACCAGCGAGGAAACGATTTTCCCGAACGCGCCGCCGATGACCACACCGACAGCCATGTCCATGACGTTGCCCTTCATGGCAAACTCCTTGAATTCTTGCATAAATTTACCCATAGCGATAATGTTTAGTTGTTGATTGTTTAATTGTTTAACTGTTTATCAGTGCAAAGGTAGGAATAAAACAAATCGGTTCAAAAAAAAAGTTGTTTTTTTCTTTGGGTCACACTCATCGGTTCCGAAACATCCTCGTCCTTACACCCAATCATCACCAATGGCAAGCTAATCACGAAGCTTTTCGAGGAAGGGATGCTCTACGTTGGTGTATTCACTCATAAGTCAATGCTTTTTCTTATGTATAGGACAAAACCTCTGTTTTTATGGCAAAACACTTTTGTCATTTCCTTAAACTCAGCTATTTGTTGAAAATAGTTTTGGTTTGTCAATTGCTTGTTACAAATCCATGCCTCTGTTTGGTATGATTGAGAGTCGTAATTATCAAAGAAAAACGACATTGTTTCTATGACTTGTTCCATTGCTTTTGACAACCATGAAGCGTCTCTGTTTTTTAGTTCTGTAAAGACTATATTGTTGTTGTGTCTTAAGATGCCCTCACATCTTTGGGCATCACTACCATCTTTTCTCTTCAGCACTACACAATGGTCAACAGGGTAAAAATCAATCTCTTTTTGCGATTCATTATTTATCACGCCAATCCACTTGCTGTCTTTATTTGACAAATCCTCATCCAAATATGCGGGTAATGTGTTATCATCGTCGCATATTCCGAAAACTCTCTTGTTAGAATGAGTTTTGTTCTCCTCTCCGAAAAAATTTACAGTAGGTCGCATAAATCTTCAATTTCCATCAATTCAGAGAAAAGCATATTGGTTTCTCCAAGTAAATTGTTCAGATAATTCTCATTTGAAGGAAGTCCATAGGCCTGCTCCAACATTGATATTGAGCCGGTTTTCTCGTCAAGCTCATATATGGCAACATTTTGCATTGGAGTCATTGCCTTTTGTGGAACTATTTTATAAAGTTTTGATGCGACAGGCTCACCTCCGTTGGCTTTTTCATCTATTTCGGCAGCTTTTATTGCCAACATCAGATAGTTAATAATATATGGGCTATGCGTCGTCAGAATCAGTTTGTTCTCTTTCACTGTATTGTTATATTCCAACAATTTGTTCAACATCCCTTGTTGCGAAGTTGGGAAAAGGTTCTGCTCGGGTTCTTCGATAATGTTCAACGTGCGTTTGATGTTGAATTGAGCCGCCAAGTTGGATAGCAGTATTCTTTTTTGTTCTTCGGTGTAGGTCTTGTCATTCAAGATCCTTGCCGATTCTTTCTTGAAAGTCTCTCGTTGCTGCTCATCCATTTCTTGTTCCGACTTCAACAGCCCCGACACGTAATTTGCAACGATGAAAAGCGGAATAAACGACTGGAAACCACTGGCGGCGTCCGAAAGCTGAATCTTGTAATCCGTTCCTTTCACATACAAAACATCGTTCAACTTATTGTACTCAACATCCACATTACTGATGGGCAAGTGAAAGTTTTCCTTCTCCTTGAAACTTTCTTTTGCCTCTTGAAAGGTTTCCTTGAACTCCTGCAACGACTGCGACCAAAGGGTCAGCTTTTGTCCGCCCCTCGACTTTTTCACCGAGGAAACGAAGTTCCTTTCGGCTGGGAAATACGTGATTTTGGGCAGACTATAGTTTCCGTGCAACTCTTGTATGTCAAGATTGCTGCCTGGTTTATAGCCTATTCTATACGCCTCACCTTCATATTGGATTTCCGTATTGTCTTTCAAGTAACTGTCAATACGATGGTATTCCAAATATTTCTTGAAAATTCTCTCCTGCTTGCGGAAGCGGCTCGTTGTGCCAGCACTTCTGAACAGGTCTTTTTCAATCCATGACAATGTTGAAATCAATTTGGCCACCGTGCTTTTTCCGGAACCTTGGTTTCCGATAAACACGGTAACTTTACTAATATCCAACCATCCGTCGTTCCCAACGAAACCTTCCCGAATGGGGCCGAAGTTCTTTATTTTTATGCGGCTCATGGCAATGAGTTTTGTTTTATTTTGCAAAAGTACACTTTTTCAATGAAATACGTATGAATGGTTGTTGAGATTGTATTCACGAAGCTTATAGAGAAAGGGATGCTCTTGGTTGGTGTATTTGGACATAATCCTATTACTACTTTTTAATTCATCATAAAAAGGTATCAATTCTATCAACTAAACTTTTCAAGTCATCAATTCGTTGACTTGCTTTGGAAAATACTTTTCTTTGTTTTTTTATATTCTTCTTTACTAATACCAACCTTTCTAAGATGATCAACAATTGTGTCTTCATTTAATCCGTTGACACAACGAATAATAAACTCCATATATGTTTCTTTCGTAGCAAATAGATTTTTCACAATATTCCAATTGAAATCTCCATATTCATCTATATCATAAAAATAATCAATCGGCAAATCCTTTGATTCTCCAAAGAGTTGCTCTTCATACAATTTAAAATCATCTTCTCCATAACAATTCAGTTTTTCAAATAAATAGTCTTTCCCCAATAAAACATACCACTCCCTTTCATCTACACTAGGATCATATTGATCCAAAACAACCGAAGCTTTAAAGTATTGATTAATGAAGCTGTCTCTATTGAAAATAGACTTAAAATCAAATCTTAATTTGGATTTATCGTTTTGCCACCACCATTCAAAACAATCCTTTTTCAATTCGCCAATATCATTATTTGACAACAAAGAATCATTTTCCCATCCATCAAAAGCATCGTCTGGCGTTGCTGTATATAGAGCTTTGAATATCATCGGCCACGACAAGGGATTCCCATTATTAGGAAATTCATTTTTTATTTCAGCTTTTAGAAAACTTGATAGCGTTTGGACAAATGAGGTGGCAAATTTCTTCTTTTTCAAAAGCGATGCCATAAGATTATTCAGTCCTCCTGGAGTAATATATCTGGAGAATTTTATCAGTGCTAACAAATAATTATGTGCATTTTGTTCTGACAACAGCTCGGTGTTAAATGTTTTGAATCGATTACTTATTGAAGGTCCCAGCCAGATGTTGTTATTGTTATTGCACCACTCTCTTACAACACTTTCAATTTCATCATTCGAATTTGCTTCTATTGCTTTTTTGAAACTTTCAAGGCTTAATTTGTCTTCAAGATTTCTATAATAGAAATACTCAAAGAAACTGTCTATATTTTGAATGCTGTTTGTTTTGGACTTTAGGTTTTCATCGAATAGCAACTGCAATAGAAGCAACGATTTTTCCGAGAAGTCATTTGTTTGCAACCCTATTTCCGATAAGGCCTTTTGTTTTTCTTCTTCTTTCGCTTTTAAAGTCAGGTCTTTTCTTATCACATACATGTTTTTGCTATATTCTTGAATTAAGAATAGTAGGGGATTACTTTTTAGTACATAATAGGTTTTTGGATAAGAATAATGTAATAATTCTATCAAAAAGAAATCTTTGAAGTCTATATTGTCCGATGATTTGTTTTTCAGGATTTGAGATAAATTCAATGCAAAAATATTTGCAAATCTTTTCACATCTCTAAATCCTTCCAAATAAATTGAAGTAATGTAATTGTCCTTATTCTTTAACAATACAGCTTTTTCTAACCCCATACTGTATTCGTCTTTTATCATAAATGACAATTCTTGAAGTAATAGTTTTGGAATATGATGTCCTTCATATCCTGGAAGAGAAATTTCTACATTGATTATTTTTTTAATGAATGCAGCTCCATTAGTAATTCCTTTTTCCGTTAACAGTTCCTCAACATATAAAGAATCGTAAGCTACTATGTATATAACATTCTTGAAATTCGCTGTTACGCGAATGAGACGCAATGTTTCATATAATTCATCTGGTCCTAGCCTGTCCAAATCGTCAATGAAAACAACTACCGTATTTCCTCCTTTTATTCTATCTTCTACTTGTGTTTTGACTCCTGAGATAGAATTTTTATTCACCCATTTTAATGCTTTCGCAAGTTTAGCAATCCAAGAAAAACTATTAATGTCAATTACTAAATCTGCATAAGTCAATAGTTTTTTTGCAAGTTTTTTATCTTCCGATTCAAAAGAACGACTCAGAGAATCAAAGTATTCTTTTATTATTTGGTTGGAGTCTGTACATGCCCAAGGCTCAAAATCCAATATCGTAAATTTGTCTTCCTCTAGGAATTGTTTTATGTCGCCCATAAAAGTTGTTTTACCAGAGCCCCAAGAACCAGAAATACCAATTGCAAAACTCTCTTTTATTTCTTCCATTGACTTGATTCTTTCAGTAATACTTTTTGCATAATCAGTCCATCCCACATCTCTTTTTCCATTCGTTGTATTTTGAACAAAGCCAACATTAGCATCTCCTTGGGTATCATTTTGTTTCTCTGGTTCTTTCATGAATAAATGTCGGATTGCTATTACTAACTCAACAATAATAAGTATCGCTAATAACAAATCCAATATATCTCTATAATCGAACTTTTCTGTAAAGGGAAGATAAAGGTAATCCCAGACGTCTCTATCTCTATATGACAACAACAAAAATACTAAAAAGCAGAAGAAAAAAATAGATGTGTTTTCTTTTCGTTTTACAAAACAATAAATAATAGTAGCACTTGCTAATACTGTCACGATTAAAGTGATCAAATTTAGCCATTGTGTTGATTGAAAAACTGAGAATACAACTTCCAACCATTTAGGATAATGTTCAATAATAAAATCAGAAATTTGATTCTCAAATGCCTTTAATATGACAAACAAATAACTGAATAAAACAAATCTTTCTATGCTATGTTTTTTCCAAAGTGTTTTTACCCTATCTTTAAATGGTTTTTCCATATACTGCGGTTCTATTTTTGTCATGATTATTTCTTTATTCTTCCAACATCCTCTCCATCATCCCCTTCTTCACCTTCTCATATTTCTCCAAAACCTTCTCCTCCGCCACTATCTTCGCATCTATGCCCGAAAGTATGGCGGCTATGCGGCGCTGCTTGGTGGGAGCAGGGATGGTTGTTTCTATTTTATGGGGACTTCTAAATACTTGATTCACACATTTTCGGGTTGTCAGGGTGCCGAAGTCCCGTTAGGCAGCCTTTCCAACCCGCTGCAAAGGTATGTATTCCTTCTCTATTTGGCAAACTTTTTATCCTTTTTTCCTCCTATTATGTATGCCTGTGTCGGCAAGTCGAAAACTGTCTTTTTCCCATTCTTGCAGCAGGTTGGACTTGAAATTCCTGATTTAATTCAATGGCAATTCGTGTTTTTTTCTTTTACACGAATTACCATCAATCGGACACGAATTATCAAGAATTTGAATTTATGAATCAATTCATGGATAATTTATGGCCATTCATGTTGATTAGAACTCCGAAGTGAAATGGAACTCAATGTCGGGGTATTTCTCCATTGCCGTTTGCAGGGCGTAGGGCGATTCGGCCAAAAACACATCACGACCTTCCTTGTCTTCGGCGAGGTTCATCGATTTACGCATCTTGAAATCAGCCAATTGCGCTTCGTTGGTACTGGTAATCCACGCGGTTTTGTAAAGCGAAATCGGCTGGTAGCGACAAGAGGCATTGTACTCATGCAACAGCCGATATTGGATCACCTCAAACTGCAACTCTCCCACCGTGCCGATGATTTTGCGTCCCGTCATCTTGCCTGTAAAGAGTTGGGCTACACCCTCGTCCGTCAGTTGTTCCAAGCCCTTGGCCAATTGCTTCGACTTCATCGGGTCGGCGTTTTCCACGTAGCGGAACTGCTCGGGCGAGAAACTCGGAATGCCTTTATAATTCAGGATTTCGCCCTCAGTCAAGGTGTCGCCAATCTTGAAGTTGCCGGCATCGTAAAGGCCCACAATGTCGCCCGGATAAGCCTCATCGAGGACAGACTTTTTCTGCGCCATGAATGCCGTCGGATTCGAGAATTTCAGTTCGCGACGTTGGCGCACGTGGAAGTAGTTCTTGTTGCGCTCGAAACGGCCCGAAACCACGCGCACGAAGGCGATGCGGTCGCGGTGGTTTGGGTCCATGTTGGCGTGAATCTTGAACACGAAGCCCGTAAACTTCTCCTCCGTCGGCTCGATGCGGCGTTCTGCCGTGTCGCGGCCAATCGGCGTGGGCGCAATCTCGATGAAGCAGTCCAATAACTCCTTGACACCGAAATTATTCAAGGCCGAACCGAAGAACACAGGGCAAATGTCACCTTTTAAGTAAGCCTCGCGGCTGAAATCGTCATAAACGCCTTGCACCAGTTCCGTTTCGTTGCGAAGCGTTTCGGCATCCTCGCCAATCATCTTGTCCAAGTCGGGATTGTTCAAGTCATCGAAAGCAATGCCCTCGGTAATGTGTTGTTTGTCAGAGTTGAAGAGATAGAGGCTCTTGTCGTAGATGCTGTAAACACCCTTGAATTTGGGTCCGCTGTTGATGGGCCAACTCAGCGGCGTGAGCTTCAGGTTCAGTTTCTGCTCGATTTCGTCCAACAGCTCAAACGGGTCCATGCCCGGACGATCCATCTTATTGATGAAAACAATAATAGGCGTGTTGCGCATACGGCACACCTCGACCAACTTCTCCGTCTGCGACTCCACGCCCTTGGCCGAGTCGATGACGACGATAACGCTGTCCACGGCAGTCAAGGTGCGGAAAGTGTCTTCGGCAAAGTCTTTGTGTCCAGGCGTGTCCAAGATGTTGATTTTGATATTCTTATAGTCGAATCCCATCACGGAGGTGGCCACCGAAATGCCGCGTTGCCGCTCGATTTCCATCCAGTCGGAAGTGGCGGTTTTGCGGATTTTGTTCGACTTCACGGCACCAGCCACCTGAATGGCACCGCCGTAAAGCAGCAATTTTTCGGTCAAAGTGGTCTTACCCGCGTCGGGGTGGCTGACAATGGCGAAGGTTCGCCGCCGGTTGATTTCATCAAAAAAAGACATGTTTCAATCGATTGATAATATTCCTAACTTAATTCAAACGGCAACAGATTGCAACTCTCTGCCGAGCGAATGTAAGGCATTCACTATTTTGTCCGTTTGTGTCGGACGCGGATTGCTACGCCCGCAGATGTAGTGTCCAAGTTGTCTTTCGTTAATGCCAGTAAGCCTTGAAAGCGATGCCCTTGTGAGAATCTTGTCGTAGCAATACAAAAGGCTTTGAATATCCATTTTATAGGTCAATTCATACTCGCCGTCAAAAACAGCCGGATAATCATCGCCATCGAGTTTCGCACATTCCAAATAGAAGTCGATGCTTTCCTGCACATAGTTTGCAAAATCCGAGAAACTGCCCGAAAAGGCCACCACCCATCCGGGAAGCAAGTCGCAACTTGCGCAGAAGCCTTTTTCGGTTTTCGATGTAGTGATAATTACTTTTTCCATGCTTTTTTCCTTTCTTCTGTTTAGGGATTAGAATTTCAACCCCGATTGGTTTTCAATGCTTTTCAGTTCGCTCCCCCAAGTGTCATCGCTCTCTTTTCCGTTCACGGTAACTTTACCAGGCTTTGTCGGGTGCTTAAACTAGCGATGGCTTCCGACTTGATGAACTTTCACCCATCCGTCTTCCGCCAACATTTTCAATATTTTACTGACTTTTACAACCTTCACTTTTGAGTTGATGATTTGCTTTTGACCCTGCAAAAATAGTAAATTTACTATTATTACAAGCAAAAGATAGTTTTTTACACGACAAATGGCAAAATAAAAGCGCAGGTCTTTTGGACTTGCGCTTTGAGCGGTCCGGACGAGACTCGAACTCGCGACCTCCTGCGTGACAGGCAGGCATTCTAACCAAGCTGAACTACCGGACCAACCAGAAAAAGAACTCTATTGCTTTGCTTTGCGGGTGCAAAAGTACGACCTTTTTTGAAACTGGCAAGCATTTTTTTACTTTTTTTGAAACTTTTTCATAAAAAACAAAATAATCATCTGATTATTAAATTATTACAAATTAGTCAATAAATCTATTCAATGCCACATTCAAAAGCACCATCACCTATATAATAATTGGGCAAGCCTTTTTCACAGGCCTGAATGACCCATTTTTCCGCCAAATAGCGCGGCACCGAGCCATCAATGAGCAACATTTGGGCATCAAAACCATTCAAAATGGATGGAACATCAGGTTTTTGCCTTCCCTTAACCAGCATATAATCCACGGGCAGACGGTAACTGAGGCTGTCGTCGCATCGGCAATCATCATCCCAAAGGGCCAACAACTTCCCGTGGAAGGAAACCAAATTCGACTTTTTGCGAAGGTAATCATTGCTGTAATCATCCTCAAAACCAATAGTTTGCGGATAGAAAGAAAGACCTCGCTTCGTCCACGCGCCCTTCAAGCTGTAATCAACAGTAGGCTCGTCGGTCATCAAAGCAGAGTCTGCCAAAAGAACATGGTCTCCCCCACTAACGAAATCCACAGCGACGTGGTTACGCAAACTAAAAACTATCATTCCACTCTGGTTTTCAGATTGATAGATTCTCAATGTCACCGAAACCATCAGCAACAACAATGCCGACAACATGGCAATCAACAAACGTCTTTTCCGCAATTTGACACAGAGCAACAGCAAAGCGAAAGCCAATAGCGACATTCCAAACTCAAACTCACTGACATACAACCCCTTGACAATGGAAAACGGCAACTGCTCCACCCACGAAACCACTGCGTTCATCACATAAATCGCGCCCCAAACCAAGTAACCGACCGTTACATTGACAAAGGGAATCCACGAAACCAACAGCAAAACCATCCCACTGATGACCACGATGAACGAAATCGGTGTCATAAAGAGGTTGGAGAGCCAGAAATAAGTCGTGAACTGGTTGAAATAGAACAAAGTAAACGGAATGGTTGCGACTTGAGCTGCGAAAGCCACCGAGGTGATGCTCCATGCCTTGTCGAGAAGTTTGTTCCTGACATACAGGAGGCTGTGTATCGGCTTTTGCAACACCACAATACCAATGACAGCGGAATAGGACAGCAGAAATCCCATCTCAAACAAGTTGTTAGGATTGACGCAAAGCAAAATGAAGGCGGAAACCGCTATGGAATTGACTGCGAATCCTTTGCGGTGAATCATTTCACCGATAATAACGAAAGAAATCATCAGCGAGGAGCGCAAGATGGAAGGCGAAATTCCCGCGATGAGGGCATAAAACCAAATCAAGGCGAGCAACAGCAGGTTTTTCAGCGTTTTTTGCCATTTCTTGCGATTGAGGAAACCCAAAAGGAACGAAGCAAACAAATAGATGATGCCCACGTGCATACCCGAAACGCAAAGAATGTGCATGGAACCCGCCGCAACATAACTCTTCCGCATTTCGTCGGCGAGGTGGTCGTCGTAGCCAAGCAATATGGCCGCCGCCACACCAAACTCATGGTTGTTCAATCCGCTGTGTTGCAACGAATTGAGCAGAATATCGCGAAACCGATAGGAAAACGAAAACAGCGGATTGGCATTGTGTACCTGCAAGCCAATCCAATCGTCATCTTTCAGATACACCTGCCCCGTGATGCCTTTCCGCATCAAATAATCACGATAATCGAACTCGCCCGGATTCAATGGAGGCGTCACTTCGCGGATAGGCGCGGGAAAGGCTATCAAATCGCCGTAACGCAAGGCAAAAGCCGAATCCGACTTGGGGAAATAGGCCATCACCTTGCCCGAAACATAGCGCGAAGCCAAGCTATCGCCAAACTGGTACTCCAACTCCAAAACCGTCCTGATGGTGTTAGTGCGCTCCATAGGGCAGTCATGGATGCGTGCCACATAATAATGGACACCGCTTTGATAGTTCTTGAAATAATCCTTCTGGTTTTCAGCCTCTTGCACACATGTCAAGGCATAACCGACCAAAAAAAGGTAGATGTAAATCACCGCTCCAAAAATCCAATTGAGGCGATAAGTCTTCAGCACAAATGCAGTCAGGGAGGCCACGGCGAAAAGCCCAAGCGCAATACCGACCAAGGTTGACAACGGCAACCGAAAGGATGGCAAACAAACCCAACACCAAATGCCCAAAGCAAAGGGAATCAGCATCCTGACGAAGGGATATTTGCTCCAAACGGACATCGCACTGGCTTTATTTGGGTTTCTTCATGCGTTGCTCGAAGGCACAAGCATCCTTCAGATGGTTTCGGAAAGGCAGCAATACGGTTAGTCGGGCCTCCACATCCTGCAAACGACGTTGGCCCAAAGTTTCATGTTCAATGTCGCCCCAACCCTGGAACGTAACATCTTCATTTACTTCATGTTGCGAAAAATTGCTCAAAATACTGAGTCCATACGAAAGGTCAAACTTGACGAAAAGCTGCGTCCGATTCAGCATAATCCGACTGCAAATCCCAATGCCAGCCACTGCGCTGATGTCGTAAGGCGTCATCGTGGCGTTGTCCAACTTCGTTTCATAAATCAAAGGCGGATAGCTGGCATCATCATAGGTGCGTTCCCAACGGAGGTTGCCATTCAGCCAAAGGTCGAAACGGGGCGCAACATAAATATATGGCCTGAAAATCTCGTCATAGCCGATGTAATAGGTCAAGGGAAGCCTAAACTCAACGGCGTTCATCCTCATTGCATATTGGATGCGGGCGAAAGTCGAAGTGGTGTAACTCGTCAGGAATTCCGTGGCAAAAACCTCGTTGGAGCCTCGCATGGCATAGGAAGCATCCAAGCCGACCGAAACGCGCCGCATGGTGTTCCATTCGAAGGCGAGGCCGAAAGTCGGGGCAAAACAGGGTGACAATATCGCCTTTTTCACCGCAGAATACATCATGTCGTTGGCGGCGAAACTACCCGTTAGGCCAACACTGAACGGGCTGGTATTGCGGCAAATGAAATTCCTGTTTTTCAGCGGTTTTGCATGTTGGGCCTGCACCGAGGCCACCGAAAGCAAACCAATCACCAAAAGTATCATGCGCTTTTTCATGGCTTCAAGGGTTTTGAGGGTTAACCAAAGAATCATTGTACCACTGGCAGACCTCCGAAATGCCGTCGTAGTCCTTGAAAATGAAAATGGAATTGACTGGATAGACCGTCTGCGGCACAATGGAATCGTTGTATTTCAGTATCTTATAGCCATAGCGCAAATTACGCACCCCGCTGTTGGTCAAGGTTCCCGAAAACAAGACCGCGTGTTCGGGCAAGCCTTCCGTCTGCGGCGATTCGTGATAGTACATCGTGAAATCGTTGCCGCTACCTGTCAGATACACCGGACTGATCAGCTTGCAAAAGGATTCTTCTGAACTCATGCAGTAATAGTCCGCAATCTGGAGGTACTGTTGGTCGATCTTATGGTAGTGCTTGATAGGCGATTGTGTTCCCACTGGCGGTGCAAAAGGAGGCTGCAAGCTGGTGGCCGCATACTCGTGAAGCGACATGAATTCCATATCAATAACGGGCGGCTGGTCGCCGAAATGCACATTTTCCTCGCCGAACATATCCAACAAATCATCCGACAGGTAATCGGTGATGAACGGGATGTCTTGTGGGTCGTTCACCAAGATGGTCGTATTGCCCTCCTTGAGGCAGGAAGGCAAAGCCAACATGGCCAAAACCATCAAGAAAAGATAATACAAGTGTTTCATAATCATTATTTTTTATCGCACAAGCATCACCTTTCGGGTCACGCTTGCGCCGTTGCAATTCATCACGAAATAATACAAACCGTTCTTCAAGTCAGGCATGGTGTAAGCCATTTCCTTGCGCAGGTTCGCGTCAACGGAAAAGACATCCACTTTTTGCCCCAAAGTGTTGTAGACCGCAACATCCACCCTACCAGCCAAATCTCCAAAATGCAAAGTAAAATGGCCATCGGAAGGATTTGGAGAAACCGTAAAATCCTCATCACCAATGCTTTCATTCACTCCATAATAAGAAGTTTTGATGAAAAATTCCTCATGGATGGTATCGCAACGGTTGATGGCCGTAGCGTGCAGCGTGACCGGCTCCAAGAGATAGGAGAAAATGTACAACGTACATTCCCTGCCCTTGTCGCCGTGCGGCACCACATACCAATTGGGGCAATCGATTTGCCAAAGCACTGTGTCCAGGCTCGCACGAGGCTCCAAAAGGCGCACGCCATACTCGTTCACGCTGATGTGGGTTTCGCTGCCGCCAATGGGCCAATGCGTCCCGACAAACTCGAATTCTGGAGTAAAGTCAAGGGCAAGGTCCAAGATATAAGTGCTGTCGCAGCCATAAATGCTGGTTCCAACCCGCTCATAATGCCCCGATTGCGTGTACTCAACACCATAATATTCTAAGGTTTCCAGATTGCATGTATCCAAAGAAAAATAATGATTGGCATGCTCGCCCACATGAATGTCCACCGATAAGGTATCGTAAACTGTTTGGACGGAGAAGTCGTTGAAACCCAGTATGTAAGCCGTAGCCAAATAATCATTGCCATGCATGTACTGGTGTGTGGTCTCAATGCCTTCGCCCGACTGTCCGTCACCGAAATCCCAACTCACATGGTTGATTTGGTAGTTGGTTTCAACGGAAAGGCTCACTTCATCGTCAATGCACATATAGTGGCCCTTGGGAAGCAACCCGCTCCATGTGCCGTCAACAAATAGTTTTTGCGTAAGCTGAATCACATTGGCACCCACGCAATAGGCATAGCCCCTGGCCTGTCCGAAACCATAAACGTGGGCAATCAACCCCAACTCGCAGGCAAGATGGTGCGTGCCGTGGGCGATTTCCTTTCTGACGAAACTGTAGTCCTGCGTGCCACGAACTGGCTGAAACTCAGCAGCATTGATTAAGGAGCCGTCGAAATAGACCTGCCCTACCGCCTCTTTGTCAACCACGATATTGACATAATGATAGTCGATGGTAGCGAAATCATAATCGCTGTTGAAGGTGCAGAACGTGATTTCGTCGATGCGCTGCTCGACGGGTGGAATCCAAGCCATAGAAGGGTCACCGTTGCTCGAGCCAAACGGTTCATAAGGCTCCTCACCCGTGGTGTTGTAGAGGTACACCACACTTGGCTTGGTCGTCTCGATGAAACAAGAGCCTTCCGTAGACAACAAGTCAAACTCGAAGGATTCGCCCTGATTGAGCGTGGTAAGCAATTGCCCGTTCCGCGTAATCCTATTATCGTTGGCGGACGAAGTGATTTTCACGAAATCACGCGCCCGGCTATACGAAGTGGTAATCGCAAACTGCTGTCCCCACGAATCCACTGGCAAGGCTTGCTCAAAGATATGGTCGCGGCCATTCCCGACATCGTTTGGTATGCAGGTCACCGTATTTCCGTTGAACACCGCCACCTTCTTTTCATCGTGGACAAAGACCGAGCTTCCCGACAAATCGCGCCATCCCGAATTGCCATTCGACTTAACGAAAAATGTCTCACCCTCATTCAAGGTTACCGTAACCGTCGCATCCGGAAAAATGCCTTGTTCCGTTTCCGTGCTTGGCGTAATGTCAATCACCGTTCCGTCTTCCACGGCGATGATCAGGAAAGCACTCGTCTCAATGTTTTCAGACCAAAGGCCTCCTTCGGCAATGGACTGCTGGCCACACTGGATGATGTATTCCGACCCAAGGCTTTCCACGGGCAGGATAAAGGAAGCATCGAAGGAAAAGGTGGCCACATTGCTGATGTAGACCGAAACCGTATCGGTGGCCCTCAGCACCAAGGATTTGTTGCTCACCACCTCCGAGTTGCTCTGATTATAGGCATACATCTCAGGAATGTCGATGTAGGTGATGCCATCGTCTTCCACCGAAAAAGTGATGGGCGGCAGCGAGCCGTCAGGTTTCGCGATAGTGCCCGTGCAGGCCCTTTTCGCGCTGACCATCACCGTGTTTTCAACCCAACCTGCATTGTTGTTGTACTTGTAACCGTTCTCCATATAGGAAAACCAGAACTCCTTGCCTTGTGTGGAGTTTTGCGCCATCATCGAAAAGCCGACGAAAAGCAAAAGCATTGTGAGTAGAGTGACCTTTTTCATAGTATTTCAGATTAAACAACGCCGCAAATATAGTAAAAAATTAAAAATCACAAATAAAATGGTAAAAAAATACACCGAAAAGGGATATTTTTTGAATAAAACAATATTTTACTTTTTCAATTTCAGTGATTCAATAATCACCGAAGCCGCTTTTTCCGAAGCCCCAGCATTGCCGAGGCGATCCTGCAAGTCCTCATAATCCTCAAGCAATTGGCGTTGGCGGTTGCCATCGTGAAGCAGTTGGTTCAACTCCTTCACCAAGTTGTCCTCCGTTAAATCTCCTTGTATCAACTCCTTGACCACTTCCTTGTCCATGATGAGATTCACAAGCGATATGAATTTCACCTTGATCATCCACTTGGCGAGGTGATAGGAGAAGCCCGTGGCCTTGTAGCACACCACCTCCGGCACGGAGAACAAGGCCGTTTCGAGCGTGGCCGTGCCCGAAGTGACCAAAGCGGCACTCGAGTTTTGCAGCAACTCGTAGGTTTGGTTCTCCACCAAAAACACATCCGCCTTACCCATGATGCCTTTATACAAAGACTTTTCGAGCGACGAAACGCCCGCCACTACAAACTGATACTCAGGGAAATGCGACGCAACTTTCAGCATGACGGGCAACATGCGCTTCACCTCCTGTTTGCGGCTTCCCGGCAACAAGGCGATGATTTCGCGCTTCTCGCCGAGGCTGTTGCGACGGAGGAACATGGAGCGGTTGCCATTGCCGAATTTGGCCAACTCGTCAAGCAAAGGATGGCCCACGTAGGTCACATCCACGCCGTAACGCTTGTAGAATTCCTCCTCGAAAGGCAAGATAACCAACATTTTATCCACCGACTTCTGAATCTTACGCACACGGCGGCGTTTCCATGCCCACACCTGCGGCGAGATGTAATAGAACACCTTGAAACCCTTTTCGTGGGCGAAGTCGGCAATGCGAAGATTGAAACCAGGGTAATCCACCAAAATCACCACATCAGGCTGATAGTCAACAATATCCTTCTTGCATTGGGCAATATTGTCCAACACCTTCCGCAGGTTGACCGCCACCTCCACGAAGCCCATGTAGGCCATCGTGCGGTAATGCTTCAGCAAGTCAACGCCTTGCGCCTTCATCAAGTCGCCACCACAGCCGCGAAATTCGGCTTTCTTGTCCTTTTTCTTGATTTCGGCCACAAGATTGGAGGCATGCATATCGCCCGAAGCCTCACCTGCTATGATATAGTATTTCATTGGATTACAATTTATTAAACAAGAAAGAACACCAACAGCATCCCCACAATTGTGACCGCCAGCACCCCGCGCCCCATCTTGTCAAGTTTCCACTTCACAAGCATCATCCTGAACAAGACGACCCCCGGAATGAAGGCCAACAAATAAGGCGCACGGTCAGAAAACGCGCCCAACGATTCCCAATTGACGAGGCTCAGCAGGAGGAAAAACAACCCGAAAGAAGCCGCTCCTGCCAACAATCCCAACCAAAAGTTATCCTTGATTTTCATGGTTTTACATTTATAAGTTCGTAATTCTTCATCGGTTCGATGCAGCGGTGCGCCGTCCAGTCGAAGCAAGTGGGCACGAGCGAGGCATAGTTGTTTTGCAAGGCCCAAAGGTCGGTGTCGGGTGTGATGTCGTCGCTCTCGAAAGTTCCTTCCAAATTGAAATACCGCTCGCCGTTCTCGTCGTAGAGGTCATGGAAATACTCCACCCAGCGGCAAGCCGCCTGTCGGCACACCTTGATGCCCTTCAAAGGCTCCTCAGTGCGCTTGGGGAAGTTCACATTAAGGCAAACGCCCTTGGGCAGCCCATCTTTCAGCACCCGTTTCGTGATTTCGAGGATGGCCGTGTCCAAATGGTCGAAATCCGCATCGGGATTGAGGCTGAAAAGGCTGAAGCCGATGGCGTCCAATCCGTTCATGCAGGCCTCGATGACCGCGCCAATCGTGCCTGAATAGACCACCGTCGTGGCGGCGTTCATCCCATGATTGATGCCCGAAACGACCAAATCCGTATGCTCCATCAGTTTCTGGTAGCCCAACTTCACACAGTCGACGGGCGTGCCGTTGCAGCGGTATTCCTTGAAGCCGTCCTCCTCATGCACGAGGCGCACATACAGCTTTTTGTGGATGGAGCAAGAGTGGCTTTTGGCCGACATCACCTCGTCAGTCGAGATGAGAACCACATCGCCGAGCGTCCGCATCAGCATGACCAACTTTTGCAAACCTTTGGCCGCGTGGCCGTCGTCGTTGGTAATCAATATTTGGGGGCGTTTTCCGTTCATTTTACAGCATTATGCTGCAAAATTAGGAAAAAACTTAGAACGATTTCAAGCATTGATACAATTTTCGCGTCGGTAGGCCCATCACATTGTAGAACGAGCCTTCCAATCCGCTGATGCCAACATAGCCAATCCACTCTTGGATGCCGTAGGCACCCGCCTTGTCGAAGGGCTTGCAATGCTCAATGTAATAGTCGATTTCGTCTTGCTCCAAGTCAGAAAAGGTCACATTAGAGCGCACCGCAAACGACTCTGTCCTTTCCGCCGAGCGCACCGTGACACCCGTCACCACATGATGCGTCTTGCCCGAAAGCAGTTGCAACATTCGGGCAGCGTCTTCCCTATCCTTGGGTTTGCCCAAAATCTCGCCTTCGCAAATGACGACCGTATCCGATGTAATCAGCAGAAAATCAGCGGGCAACTCATTATCAGCAAAGGCCAACGACTTTTGCAGGCTCAAGAATTTAGGCACTTCATCCAATGGCAAATCTGTCGGATAGTTTTCAGGCGTTTCCTTGGTCAGAATCTTGAAATCCACGCCCATACCGCGCAACAATTCCTGCCGGCGCGGAGATTTGGAGGCGAGGATGATATGATATTTTTTTAGGTTGGAGAGCATAATTAATATAAGGTGTGAATTGAACGCGCAAAGATAATGCTTTTATCAGCAATTTACTATTTTTGCACCAATTACAACACTATTACGATGGACGACTCTTTTATCCCATACTCTTCGCTAATAATCAAGAAGTTAGAAACATTCAAAGAAAGAAAGGCCAAAAATGTTTTTCTTGAAAGCGTGATGGATGATAACAGAGCGGAATTGTTGAACGAGGTCAATGGCAACAAAACAACTTTGTTCGTGGGAAGCAAAGGCCCAAAGACAAGCACTTGGGAGCAAACGAAACAAATGGCTTTTGAACTGAACGAAGCAGGCATTGACGTTGCTTTCTTGCCTGAGCATGAGAGTCTGTCAAGCACTGACAGTCTGTTGAGAATCGGCAAAATATTCAAACTGGCCGACTTCAAATATTGTGTAACAGTAAAGCCAAACACTCTTGCCAAACAACTCGAACACGGATTTACGCAAGCAAACACCATTGTGCTCAAACTCACACAAATGGATACAGGCCAATTCGTGGAAGCGATTGATTATTTGGTGCGCAATGAGATTCACTATGGCAATCTCATTGTATTGAACAAATATGGGAAATCATTGACTATCAACTATAAAGACATCAAAAACAAGGGATATGTCAGAAAAACAAAAGGGTTCCTTTAGCAGGAACCCCTTTGTCAATCGCATCACATGGCATCTCAGCCACGACACTTGGGACACAGCGGCGCGTAGCCCCTCAACTTTGGATTAAGTCCCCTGGTGGAATGATTTCCAACCGCAAAAATACAAAACTTTTGGATGATTACATTGGAATTGAACGTTTTTTTCAAACTTTTCCGAAACCACCCATAAAAAACGAATAGCGGAGATGGTTAGGCTCCGCTATTCGTATTAATCTGAAATTCTGCCGAACTTACAGCAATTTCTTCTTGAGGGTCTCAATCATATCGACCGTCATCTTGTCGAGGTCGTACTTCGGATTCCAGCCCCACTCCTTGCGGGCGCAGCTGTCGTCCATCTTGTTCGGCCAGCTGTCGGCGATGGCCTGACGGATCGGGTCGAACTTGTACTCCATCTCGAAGTTCGGATAGTACTTCTTGATGGCGTTGTAGATGATTTCAGGGTCGAAGCTCATGGCCGTCACGTTGAACGAGTTGCGGTGTACGAGCTTGGTCGGGTCGGCTTCCATGATGTCCACCATGGCATCCAAAGCGTCGGGCATGTACATCATATCCATATAGGTGCCTTTGCTGATGGGGCAATAGAACTTCTCGCCCTTCACGGCAGCATAGTAAATCTCTACGGCATAGTCGGTGGTGCCGCCGCCGGGCAAGGTCAAGTTGGAAATCAAGCCAGGGAAGCGCACGCTGCGGGTATCCACGCCAAAGCGGGTGAAGTAATAGTCGCTCAACAACTCACCCGTCACCTTGGTCACACCGTAAATCGTGTTCGGGCGCTGGATGGTGTCTTGAGGCGTGTTGTCGTGCGGCGTGCTGGCACCGAAAGCACCGATGGATGAAGGCGTGAAGACGGCGCAGTTGAAGATGCGAGCCGTCTCAAGGCAGTTCACCAAGGAGCCGATGCCGACATTCCAACCCAACATAGGGTTCTTTTCAGCCGTGGCCGAAAGGATGGCTGCGAGGTTATAAATCGTGTCGATGTTGTAGCGTTTCACCACATCGACGATTTGCATGATTTGCGTCGAGTCGATTCTCTCAAAAGGACCGGTCTCGGCAATTTCACCGGTCAAAGGGCGAAGGTCCGAGGCCACCACGTTTTCGTTTCCGTATGTGGCACGGAGCTTCTTCACCAATTCTGTTCCGATCTGTCCGCCGGAACCAACAATAAGTATTTTCTTCATTTGGCAGTTCTTTATTTAATTCGGAATGTTGAATGCAGAATGCGGAATGTCGCGATGCAACGCTGGGCTTTGCCCCTATTCAGCATTCCGCATTCCTAATTCAGCATTATTTCAAAATTCCTAATTCCTTACCAATCTTCACGAAGGCGGCGATGCACTTGTCAAGATGCTCACGCTCGTGGGCGGCGCTCACTTGAACGCGGATACGAGCCTGACCCTTCGGCACCACAGGATAGTAGAATCCCGTGACGAAGATGCCTTCTTCCTGCAACTTGGCGGCAAACTTCTGCGACAGCGGGGCATCGTAGAGCATCACGGCGCAAATGGCGGATTGCGAAGGCTTGCAGTCGAAGCCGGCCTCGGTCATCTTCTTGATGAAGTATTCGGTGTTGGCGTGGAGCTTGTCTTGCAGCGTGTTGGTCTCGCTCATCATCTCGAACATGCGGATGCCTGCGGCCACGAGGCCCGGAGCCATCGAGTTGGAGAACAGATACGGACGGCTGCGCTGGCGCAACATGTCAATGATTTCCTTACGACCTGTGGTGAAGCCACCCATGGCACCGCCAAAGGCCTTGCCGAGGGTGCCGGTCAGAATTTCAATCTTGCCACGGAGGTTGAAGTGCTCGGTCACACCGCGACCGGTCTTGCCGACCACGCCAGCGGAGTGGCTTTCGTCCACCATCACCATGGCGTTGTATTTCTGTGCCAGTTCATAAATCTTGTCTAATGGGCAAACGTTGCCGTCCATCGAGAACACGCCGTCGGTGACGATGAGGCGGAAGCGGCAGCCTTGGGCGTCTTGCAGTTGCTTCTCAAGGTCGGCCATGTCGGCGTTGGCATAGCGGAAACGCTGGGCCTTGCAGAGGCGCACGCCGTCTATGATGGAAGCGTGGTTCAAAGCATCAGAGATGATGGCATCGTCGGGACCGAGCAGCGGTTCAAACACACCGCCGTTGGCATCGAAGCAAGCAGCATAGAGGATGGTGTCTTCCGTGCCGAAGAACTCAGCAATCTTGGCTTCCAGTTTCTTGTGGAGGTCTTGGCAGCCGCAGATGAAGCGGACCGAAGCCATACCATAGCCACGGGCATCCATGCCGTCCTTGGCGGCCTGAATCAATTCGGGATTGTCGGCGAGGCCGAGATAGTTGTTCGCGCAGAAGTTGAGGCACACCTTGCCGCCAACCATGATTTCAGCGCCTTGTGCGCTCTCGATGATGCGTTCACGTTTATAAAGGCCATCGGCTTCAATCTGAGCCAATTCCTTCTTCAGATACTCTTGAAAATTTGCGTACATATTATAAAAATTAAAGGTTATTGAATTTGTCGAATTAAAGGTTGATACTTTGGCCGCAAAGGTACGAAAAGGATAAATAAGGTGTACACGTTTTGCTGAAATTTTTGCAATAGTACAAATTTTCGATTCAATCGTAAATCTGTACGGAAAAGTTATCTCTTCACAAATTTCCGAACACCACAAACGCCTTCCTGCTCCGTCCGTATGACATAAACGCCCGACGGCCATTGCGACACATCAAGACGGGCCTCAGTGGAAGAAACGGTTTCAGCAAAAACCGCCCTTCCCATCACATCCATGACGGTCACATTCAAAGGTTTACATTGTGCAACATCGCCAAAATGAATGGTCAACAAGTCGGTGGCGGGATTGGGATAAACCTGTATGCGTGGCTCATTCGATTCGGCAACGGAGGTTGGGAATTTCAGATGATTGAATAGGAAATCGCGGGTGATGTCGAAGCAAGCGTTGAATTTTTCCTCAATCAATTGGCCAACCCCGCTAAGATAAAAAGCGTGTCCCTCGCCCTCGAAAGGATGAAACTCGTAATCGCTGATGTCCAAGTCGTCTAAGCGTTGGGCCATTGCGTGCGAGCCGTACATAAAAGGCATCACATCTGGAAGCATCCCATTATAACAATACCCCGAATCGTAAGGCACAGTGGTATCGTCGGTGCCGTGAATCATGCACAGCGGCACAAATTCCTCTTTGTCAATGACATCAAGGCCATTCACGCCACCCCAATGCGGAACGGCACCAGCCACCGCCGGCGAAACGTCGGCATATTCTGGATAGCCTGAACTGTGCATCGGGCCTAAATCAGGGTTTACATAAGTTTCAACAGGTCGCTCGTCTTCGTCCACGAAAATCTCGCTCAAAATGGCAATGGAGCCAGCCGAGTTTCCGAGCAGAAAAACCTGTTCCGTGTCAATCTTAAATTGTTCTTGATGGTATTTGAAAAACCTGACGGCTGAACTGACATCTTGCGCCGCCATGTAAGCAGTGCGAATCAACGAAGTGGCATTGATGTTCCAAAATGATAGCAATCGGTAGTCGATGGAGGCCGCCGCGTAGCCATGCTTGGCCAAGCGGGTGCAATACTCTACCATATCGGCATAATCGCGACCTCCGGCAACGAAAGCACCGCCGAAAACGGTAATCACCAAAGGGCGCGCCGAAAGGGTGTCGCCTTGCGGTTCGTAGAAGTCAAGGAACAAGGTGGTGGGTGTTGTTTCACCCTCCTTGACGGCACTGCTGAAAGGGATGGCCGTGGAAACGCTCACTTCGTCAAAGACGGGCTCGGCGTAGCGCACACCTTGTGCCATTGCCATATTCGTGAACAAGCCACACAACAGGCCAATTACGGCTAAAAACCTGGTTGTCTTCATTCTATTCATTTGCTTGATGTTTTGGAATTTTCGACAAAAGTAGAAAAAAAACAGAAACCCAAACTGCTTTTTTAGAACATCTGTTTTTGAGGGTGCAAATTTTCGATTCAATCGTAAATCTGTACGGAAAAACAAACATCGGAAACCACGAAACAAAAAAATCCCCGACCCGTAGGCCGAGGATAGATTTGCCTCACGCAGAACTCGCAGAATACGCAGAACCTGCCGGACGATGATTACTCACGCAGAAATCGCAGAAGCCTATCGGACAAAATTACGTCGCATTGCGATTCATAAGATTCTGCGATTTCTGCGTGCCAAATATGTAAGTTTCTGTTTATCTTGTTCTTTTCGATTATTCTATTTTTAGTTACTTATAGTATTGATTTTCATTCTATTAAACTCACACAATCACTTCCCATACAAATCAGAATGTGTTCCTGTATCCGTCATTGTAAGGGTAAGCGTTTTTCCGTACTTTTTCCAAACGAGAAGCCAATCGGGTTGCAAATGACATTCCCAATGTCCTTTGTAATCTCCTGTCAGTTTATGAGGATAATACGAATCGGGCAATGTTCCTGTCTCGGCAAGGATGCTTAAAGCATTTCGCAAAAGACTCATGTCATAGCCCCGCTTTTGGCAACGCTTCACATCCTTTTTGAATTGGCCAGTGGTCTTAATCGTGTACATTAGATACCTAAATCTTCAAACAATTCCTCAACATTGGCATAGGTCGTCACCTTGCCTTCCTTTTCTTCTTCGATGGCCTTAGCAAGTGTCCCTCGACGGGAACGCGAAGGATTCACAATGCGGCGTTCTGTTACGCTCACTCCATTTGATTCACGAAGGAGTGCCGCCAACGAAGCCGCAAACGGATTGTCTGTGCTGAATCTTAATGTAATCGTTTCCATATTGTCATAGTTTTCTGCCTGCAAATATAAACATTTTTCCTTGATGCAAGGTTTTTGTTGCCCAATCGCTTTATTTTGTACTTTTGCACAAAATTCAAAATCCAACAAAGATGAACGGCACCTTATATATTTACAACAGCCTCTCGCGCTGCAAGCAACCTTTCAAGCCTTTGAACGCCCCGCATGTGGGCATGTATGTCTGCGGTCCCACCGTTTATGGCGATGCGCACCTCGGTCACGCAAGGCCAGCCATCACTTTCGACTTGGTTTTCAGGTATTTGAAACATCTTGGCTACAAAGTACGTTATGTGCGCAACATCACCGACGTGGGCCATCTGGAGCACGATGCCGACGAAGGCGAGGACAAAATCGCGAAGAAAGCCCGCCTTGAGAACCTTGAGCCGATGGAAGTGGCGCAATACTACACCAACCGCTACCACGCCGCGATGGACAAACTGAACGTGCTTCGCCCCTCGATTGAGCCACACGCTTCGGGACACATCATCGAGCAGATTGCCATGGTGCAGAAAATCCTCGACCACGGCTATGCCTACGTGGAGAACGGCTCGGTGTATTTCGACATCGAGAAATATAACAAGGAGCACCCCTACGGCATCCTCTCGGGACGCAACTTCGAGGAAATGCTCAACACCACCCGCGAACTGAGTGGCCAAGAGGAGAAGCACAACCCCGTGGACTTCGCCCTGTGGAAAAAGGCTGAGCCTAAGCACATTATGCGCTGGCCTTCGCCTTGGAGTGATGGTTTCCCGGGCTGGCACATGGAGTGCTCGGCGATGGGTTGCAAATACCTTGGCGAAACCTTCGACATCCACGGCGGTGGTATGGACCTCATGTTCCCGCACCACGAGTCGGAGATTGCGCAGAGCGTGGCCGCCAACGGCAAGCAGCCCGTCACCTATTGGATGCACAACAACATGATCACCATCGGCGGGCAGAAGATGGGCAAGTCGCTCGGCAACTTCATCACTTTGGATGAGTTCTTCAATGGCAGCCACATCAATGCCAAGGGCGAGGAGATGATTGCGCAGCCCTACAGCCCCATGACCATCCGCTTCTTCATCCTGCAAGCCCACTACCGCAGCACTTTGGACTTCTCCAACGAAGCCCTCCAAGCCGCCGAAAAGGGCTACAACCGCCTGATGGAAGCCGTGAAAGCCGCCAAGAGCCTGAAAACCACCGATGGCGCACAACCGATTGACATACAAAAGATTGTGGATGCCTGCTACGACGCCATGAACGACGACTTCAACAGCCCCATCGTCATCGCGAACCTCTTTGAGGCCGTGCGCATCGTGAACACCGTCAAGGATGGCAAGGCGCAAATCAACGCCGAGGAATTGGCTTTGCTGAACAAGCTGTTCCAAGATTTCGTTTTTGACATCTTGGGCTTGGTGGAAAGCAATGCCTCCGACGGCAGCGGAGCCCTCGTCGATGGCCTGATGCAAACCATCATCGACATCCGCAAGCAAGCCCGCGCCAACAAGGACTGGGCCACTTCAGACAAGATTCGTGACGAATTAGCCAAGCTTCACATCACCTTGAAGGACGGCAAGGAAGGCACTACTTGGGTTGTGGATTAAGATACTTAACCCCCAAAAAATCAATAATATGGCATACAAATTCAAAAATATCGTCTTCGAGGGCGGCGGCGTGAAAGGCATTGCCTACGTGGGTGCCCTCGAAGTCCTTGAAAGAGAAAAAATCCTGAAGAACATCCAGCGTGTGGCTGGCACATCAGCAGGCGCGATGGTTGCCGTTCTCGTTGGATTGGGCTACAACACAGAAGACCTGAGAAACATCCTTTGGAACCTCGATTTCAAGGAATTCATGGATAGTTCTTGGGGCTTCATCCGCAACACCAGTCGCTTGCTCAACGATTTCGGCTGGTACAAAGGCGACTTTTTCCGCAAGTTGATGGGAGGCTATATCAAAGAAAAGACCGGCAACAGCGAATCCACGTTTGAGGACATCTACAAACTCAAGAAAGAAGGTTATCCATTCAGGGATATTTTCCTGATTGGCAGCAACTTGTCAACAGGTTTTTCCGAAATTTTCTCCCGTGAACACACGCCAAACCTTTGCGTGGCCGATGCCGCCCGAATCTCCATGTCCATCCCTCTGTTTTTCGCTGCCGTGCGCGGTATGCGTGGCGATGTTTATGTGGACGGCGGTCTGTTAGACAACTACTCCATCAAGGTTTTCGACCGTCTGAAATATGTGAAAACCAATCATGTACGCACTAAGTATTACGAAGAAATCAACGAAACGCTCAAGGACAAGCCCCGCAAAATTTCCGATTATGTCTACAACAAGGAAACGTTAGGATTCCGTTTGGACTCCGAAGCCGAAATTGCCATGTTCCGCGATAATGCAGAACCTCCCATCCGGGAAATCGAGGATTTCTTTGACTACACAAAGGCTTTGCTGAATACCCTCATCGACTTCCAAAACAATGTGCATTTGCACAACGACGACTGGCAGCGCACGATTTATATTGACTCCTTGGGGGTCAGCTCCATCGACTTCAACATTAAAGACGAAAAGAAGGAGGAACTTGTGCAATCAGGCATCAAGCACACCGAAAAATATCTGGATTGGTTCAACGATGAATCGGAGAAGGCCAACAAGTGAGCCTCACTCGCCGAAATCCACTTCCTTCAGGAGGTTGCCCTGCTCGTCGTAGAATTTCCACTTGCCGCAGTGCTTGCCTTCCTTGTAGAAACCTTCTTGGTATAGGTTGCCGTTTTCTTGCCAAACCGTAGCCTCGCCCGTGCGCAGTCCATTGCTGAAAAAGCCGATGCTTTGCACGCGCCCGTCAGGAAAATAGGCCTTCCATTTCCCCTCCATCTTGCCGTCTTTCATGCCGCCTTCCATCTTCACCTGCCCCGACTCGTAATACTCGCTTTCCTTCACGCAGTTGTTGTGTTTATCGAAATAGCGAATCACTTGCGGCTGTCCGTTGGGATACGAAACCATCACTTTTTCAGTCAATTGCGCCGTGCAAGAGGCCAAAAACAACATCGTGCAAAAAACAAGGAATATCTTTCTCATTTTCAGTTTGTTTTATCTGTTAAACACCAGTCTTTCTCCCCGACTTTCATCGTGGAATTCGCCGTTTTCATACACCAAATTGCCGTTCACGAAGGTGTGTGACACGCGGGAACGAATCCACATGCGCTTGTAGGGCGTCCAATGGCATTTGGTGAACTCGTTGGCGGTCGAAATCACATGTCGGTCGTTCAAATCCACGAGCGCCAAATCAGCGTGATAGCCTTCGCGGATGAAGCCCCGACGGTCGATTTGATACAAAATGGCCGGATTGTGGCACAACCACTGCACCACTTGCGGGAATGTCAGCATACCGTCAAGAACCCATTCGAGCATCACTTCCAACGAATGTTGGATGGACGCAAATCCAGACTTGCTCGTGAAATAGTTGCCCGTGTATTTCTCGTTGCGGCGATGTGGCGCGTGGTCGGAAGCGATGGTGTCAATCAGTCCGATTTGTAAGGCTTCCATCAGCGCAGCCTTGTTCTTTTCCGACTTGATGGCCGGATTGCACTTGATGCTGAATTTCATTTTCCTGTAATCATCATCACAAAAACGAAGGTAGTGCGGGCAAGTTTCCGCCGTTATCTTTTTGTCTTTCAACGGAATGTCATTCCTAAACAATTCCACTTCCTTTGCCGTGGAAACATGCAAGATATGGAGTTTGGCATCCGTTTTCAAAGCCAAATCGACAGCCTTTGAGGATGACAGGTAACAAGCCATTTCGGTGCGAATCTTGGGATGCAAAGGGGCTTTTGGCTCCACGATGTCCCTTTCCACCATCTCTGCATACAATTCTGAGTTGTGCTTGATAAGTTCCTCGTCCTCGCAATGCGCGGCTATCAAGCAAGGCGATTCCTTGAAAATGGCTTCCAAAACCTCATCCTTATCGACAAGCATATTGCCCGTGCTACTGCCCATAAAAACCTTGATGCCACAGACCTTCTTCGGGTCGGTTTTCACGATTTCCGAAAGGTTGTCATTAGTCGCGCCGAGATAGAAAGAATAGTTGGCTAACGACTTTTCGGCGGCAAAGTCAAACTTCTGTTGCAGAAGCTCTTGCGTAGTGGTTTGAGGGTCAGTGTTGGGCATGTCCATAAACGAAGTCACGCCACCGGCCACGGCTGCATGGCTTTCTGTGTAAATGTCCCCCTTATAGGTCAAGCCCGGCTCGCGGAAATGCACATGCTCATCGATGATGCCCGGAATCAGGTATTTGCCTGTGGCGTCAATCTCATGCGCCAGTTCCATGTCAAAACCTGTAATCTCGTCCGTCGAGGGGTCGTCCCCTTCCCTAATTATCTTGGCAATCTTGCCGTCTGAAACAAAAACACTTGCCACGAAGGTCTGTCCCTCGTTGACAAGTGTCGCATTTTTAATAAGATAGTTCATTTTCTCGGTTTTATCTTTCCTGTCAAACCCCTCCAACGCAGATTGATGACCCCGAAAACGGCCTCCTTGAAAATGCCTTTGCTCATCTTCGACTGACCCTCGCGGCGGTCGGTGAAGATGATGGGCACTTCCTCAATCTTGAAGCCGAGTTTCCAAGCGGTGTATTTCATCTCGATTTGGAAGGCATAGCCAACGAACTTGATTCTATCCAAATCGATGGTTTCGAGCACTTTGCGTGTGTAACACACGAAGCCTGCCGTGGTGTCGCGCACCTGCATCCGCGTGACGAAACGCACGTATGCCGAAGCGTAATACGACATCAAGACGCGACCCATCGGCCAGTTCACCACATTGACACCCGTCTTATAGCGCGACCCGACGGCCAAGTCTGCACCGTTGGCGCAGGCATCGTGCAGTCGCGACAAATCATCAGGGTTGTGGGAGAAGTCGGCATCCATCTCGAAAACATACTGATACTCACGCTCCAAGGCCCACTTGAAACCTGTGATGTAAGCCGTTCCGAGACCCAACTTACCCGCCCTTTGAATCATAAACAGGCGGTCGCCGAACTCCGTCATCAGCGTTTTCACGATGTCGGCGGTGCCGTCGGGGCTGTTGTCGTCGATAATCAGAATATCGAACGCCATCGGCAGGTTGAAGACGTAGCGAATGATGTTCTCAATGTTCTCCTTTTCCTTGTAAGTCGGGATGATAACCAAATTCTCTGACATAAACCAAGTTCGTTTTCCTATCAACGCGCAAAGGTAATGAAAATTGCAGACAAAACGACAGAAATGCAGAAAATTGATTTTGCCGATATTGAGGAACACCCTTATAGTTGCTCCAAATCTCCGATTTTTTCATAGATTTGGAGCAAGTATAGGCTATATTCGCTCCAAATCTCGAATTTTTTGCATGATTTGGAGCAAGTATAAGCACCTTATGGCAACTTGAACAGGTCGTCCATCATGACTTCGCTTTGCGCCATGCCCCAATATTTGTTGTGCGTAAGCCCAAAGGTGGTGATGAACGTCAGGTGAAGCGCAGCCTTGGTTTTCGTATGGTGTCGAAAGACTGACATCTTGGTTCTCAGGCGTTTGCTGTAGTCGTCGGTGATGGTGTAGGAATGTTTGCTGTATTTCATCTCGCAAATGTTAATCACATCGTCGGCACGGCTCAAAAGCAGGTCGATTTGTGCGCCTTCCCACTCGGTTTCGTCCTCGTCCACCATAGGTTTCGTACTCCATCCATAGGCGTTGGTCAAAACGCCTGAAATCCCTAACTTCTTCTTAATCTGTGGAATATGATGCAAGCAAACCCGCTCAAAGGCATAGCCTGCCCAAGCGTCGTGGGCATGTTCGTCGAGGTTGCTCCAATATTGGCCGTCTTGCCCCGAATGTTTGGCCACGAAGCGAAGATGGAACAGCGTGAACAAGTCGGTGAGTTGATACAACATACCCTTCGACTTCCTGCCCATCGAGGAATAGGAGCGGATGAAATCGCAGAGTTGCAAGTCTTTCAAGGTTTTGGTCAATGCGCCGCCCGAAGGCAGTTTGAGTGCTTCCTTCAACTCTTGTTGCGTCATACCTTTCCCGTTGCTGACCAATTCCTCAACCACCTGACGGGCCATCGTGGAGTCCTTGAACAGCGAGCGGAACAGGAAATTGTATTCCGTGTGCAGCGGTGCGCCATCGGCGAAAAAGAGCCTGTCGATGTTTTGGGCGAAGGTGAGGTTTTTGTCGAGCATGTCTATATAATAAGGTATGCCGCCGAAAATCATGTAGGCCTCGGTGATTTGGTAGCGCGTCCAAACGATGCCTTTTTGCTGCAGTTGTTCTTCCATTTCGCCCAAAGTGAAAGGTGAGAGATAGATGGTGCGCGAGCAGCGGTTGTAAAGTCCGCCCTTGTCGCCGATAACTTTGTTCATCATCCACGAGGTGGAACTGCCGCAGATGAAGAGTTTCAGCCCGTCGCGGGTGGATGCCCATGTGTTCCAGAAATAGCTGAAGGCCGTCAGGAACTTGGACTTGGGCGTGTCCATCCAAGGCAACTCGTCGAAAAACACGACGATGCGCTCTTTTCTGAGGCTGCCCAAATAGGCTTGAAGCTGCTCGAAAGCCTCAAACCAGTTGGCGGGCCGCCGCAAGTCTTGCCCCGACCGCTTTTGCAACTCCCTCTGAAACAGCGACAACTGCACCGCCATTGGGGTTTCGTAACTGCCGGTGAACATGAAGTCGAACTCGTTGTGGAAAAACTCCCTGATGAGGAAGGTCTTCCCCACCCTGCGGCGGCCATACACCGCCACCATTCGTGCCTCGCGCTGTTCGCAAACCGATTCAAGCAGTTGCTGCTCATACTTCCGTCCTATGATTTTGTTGTCGTTCATGGCTTTATCTCCTTGGTTCACGCCGCAAAGATAAATCTTTTTTCATAACGACACCCTTATACTCGCTCCAAATCTCCGATTTTTTCATAGATTTGGAGCAAGTATAGGCTATAGTTGCTCCAAATCTTGGAATTTTTCGAGGTTTTAGACACATTTTGTTACGGATGTCGCAACGCAAAACAAAAAAAGCCTGCCCGAAGGCAGGCTTTTCAATATCAAAACTCACGGAGTCTTATTCCCCTTTTCCCGCATTGCAAATGCTGATACTCGCGACTCCCGAATTGCAAATTCGGGAAAACGGGGGAAATTCGGGTCTTACAAATCGGGCATATCCTTCATGTCTCTATTATATCCTAAATCTTTACCACAAATGACATCCATTATACGACATGGAGGATAAACTGAACCTTCTTCACATCTGTATTCAGGCAATTCCTTCACGATTTTTTCATTACCGTTAACCGTCCATATTCTCCAGTTTGCATCTTGGTTTTTAAACACATACAATTTAGCAGCCTCATCAACATCCGTAAAGAAAACCACATTAGAAATGTCTGGCACAGGACCATTGCCGACTTTCACCCATCCGTACTGCTTTACTCCAATGGAGATGATTGTATGGAGATAGAATTCGACATCAGTCATGGTATCGTCCTTAAATACACGAATAACATTTCCATTCAACTGATACGCATCTTTGCAAATGTATTGGAAATATCGTTTCCCTTTTTCCGTTTCTATGGAGAATATGTCTCCTTGTTTGATTACAACTCTTTTCATGTTTATGGTAATGTTGAAACTTGTATTACATCTATTCTAATATTAAAACTACCCGAAGGCAGGCTTTTCGTTTTGGTTTGTCGTTTCGTTTATTCCACCACAACATTCTTCACTTCCCAAGTCGGGCACTTATCTTGCGATGCCTCACTTGTGTACTTGAAAGCGATGGTCACAGCATGGTTGACAAAGGCTGTCAAATCAATCGTTGTGGTAACGAATGACCAACTGCCATCGTTGACTGGCCATTGGTCAAATACCAACTCTGACCAATCGGCACTCGCAATTTCTCCATCAAAGTTATTAGACACCATGACATGGATTCTACCTTCAGGATTGGCGTAATTGATTGCTTGCTCGAATGTCAATACCGCTGAACCAACATTGGACAGGTCAATTTTCGGAGAAACCAACCAACTTTCAGCCTTATATGGAGTGTTACTCTTAAATGAACTTGCTTTCATGTGCTTGCGGGAAGCATCATGCGTCCAAACGTAGGTAAGCTCGGAAGGAAGCAATACATCATGGATTGTGAACTCCCCTTGCCCATTGGCAAAAGATTCAGAGAAGATGCCCGTCCCCGGTGTGGGAGGCGTGGGTGGCGTATCACCACCTTCCAAAACGAAGTCTTCCTCCGTACCGCCGCTGTCGCGCAGTCCGGCTTGTCCGAAATACTTGCGAAGTTTCCCGTTCACGGCGAGATGCTTGCCCAAGTTGCCCGGGTTGTCCATCAAGTTGACTTGCGTGCGCAGAGGCTTGCCCGCAGGCAGGTTGACAATGATGCATTGGCTGATTTCGCGGCAAGCGGCATCGTCGGCAATCACAACGTTAGTGGCCAAGTCGAAGGGTGCGCTCCAATTGATGTCGGCATTGCTCGTGACCGAGCTCAAACCCGCCTTCACGGCACCCACAATGTAGCCATGCACCCATGCAATAGGCTCTTCACTTTGCAAACCAATACCGGCAGCCACATTATACGGGTCGTCGGCAGTACCACTGCCCTCGCCTGTTCCCGGTGTGGGCGGAGTTGGAGGTGTCACGCCTGCCCCTTCTTGAACCGTGATGCTCTGGATTTCAATCGTTCTCGACTGCGAAGCGGTTGAAGTGTATTTAATGGCCACCGTCACATTCTGACCAATAAATTCATTTAAACTCGTTTCAACGGTTTGGAAATCATTGAAATTCGCTGTGTTCGGATAAGTCGTCTGCATATTCATCCAATTGGCCGTAGTCGGGTCATTGCCATAGACATAATCCGTGGAGACTTGCAACGACACATCGCCATTGTCGGCATTCTGATACTGCGCGCAATAGGTCACTGAGACCTTAGCCTCGCCCACATTTGTGACAGCCACAGGCGAAGAAATGAGCCAGTCTTCATTGGCATTGGAGCCACCAGAGTAACCCGTCATCTTGGCCGTATGATAATCAATCATCCACGACTGAGGGCCTAACACATCGTAAGTCATATAGGTTCCAAACTCCTCCGTAAACGATTGCGTGTAAGGCATAGTTTGCAGCTCACCGCCCGTGCCAGGTCCGGGAGGAGGCGTTGGGGCACTACCTTCTTGGATACAGATGCTCTGCACCTCAATAGTGCCAGCCTTCGTGTCGTTGGAGAGGTATTTCACGGCCACACAAACCTTCTTACCAAGGAATTGGGAGAGGTCGAGTGTGGTGGTAGCGAAGTCGTTCCAGTTAGAGCCTTCAACCCATGTAGCAGGAATTTGTTCCCAATTGGCCGAATTCGGGTCGCCAGAGGTGTAGTCAGAGGAAACCCAAACCGTGACGTCTTCATTCACATTATTAAAATAGCGAGCGATATAGGATACCGTCATACTGGCACTCGAAACATTCTCCAAAGAGAACTTGGCCGAAATCAGCCAGTCTTCATTTTCATAGTTCGTGCTGTTTTCGTAACCCGTCATCTTGGCAGTGCTGTAGTCAATCTCCCAATGTTGGGCACCCTTTACATCGTATGTCGTGTAGGACCCAAATGAAGAGGCAAAAAACTCACAATACGGCAAGTCATTGGCGCCGCCCGGCACATAGCCGTCAAACTCCAACTCGCGGGCCGAGCGGATGATGAGTTGCCAAGTGCTGTTGTAAACCGTGGCAATGGCCGTCAAATTGCCAACACCTTGCGGCAGCGAGTCGTTGGCAAAGTTGGCGTAGTTGCTCGTGCGCACGATGACATTGCTTGAAGGGTTCATAGGATCAATCAAGGTACGATTGCCGTATGTGGTGGGGTCGGCAAAAGTGTTCTGTTCGGTGAACTTCACATTCTCCAAACGCACCAAACCCGCGAGGTATTTGCCTTGGGTAATCTCATCGATGGTGGCCAAAGCAGGCTCAATCGGCTTGTTGTTGGCCAAAATGACGATGTGTCCGTCGGCCTCGAAGTTGCTCAACTGGGGCAAGTTGTTGTACATCGCGTAAGTTACATCCTTCAGATAGATGCGGACGGAATCGCCGATGCGCACGCCACTGACGGCATTCAGGTAAAGCTCGATGGCGGCACCCGTGGCACGGTCTTGCATGAAGGCGGCCTTGTAAAGGTTGCCCGACACCTCGTCGGCAGTGATGATGCCATACACCGAAGCGTCTTCATTGAAAACGGTGCCCGGCTCCAAGGCAAGAATTTCACTGATCGTGTAAACCCTTCCTATCGGCAGGTCTTGGATAGGCGGCGTAGGATACTCTTTCTTGCAAGCGGTGAACATTGTGCCCACCAAGGCAAGAAGCAGAAATGCGTTGAATACTCTGTTTTTCATATTGTTGTGTGTTTAATTGTTAATCGTTGATTTGTTTGGCTGTAAGCTATAAGCCGTAAGCTGTAAGCAACTGTAAGGTTGGCTTATGGCTTAAAGCTTACTGCTTAAGGCTCACTTCCTAACCGTAATACTGACAAAGAAATTCGTTCCGTACATATAGGAAACCTTGTCGGGGAACATGTCGGGGTTGTTGGCGTTGAAGCGGAGTTGCTCGTAACCATAAAGGATGGTGTTTTTGTTGTTGAGCAAATTGTTGACGCTCAAGTTGAAGAGGAAATAATACCCTTTGTAGCGTTTCGAGAAACCGCCGTAGAAGTCGAGCGTGAAGGCGGGCTTCAGCGGGGCTTCGTCCAGGACAAGAGGAATGCGGATGTCGCCTTGGGCGTAGTGCAGCATGCCTTCCTCGGTGTGGTTATAGGGGTTCACGTCGAAGTACATATTGGCCATATAGTTTCCGTTGAGGCTCACCCACCAGTATTTCGGCGAGTTGTACTTGATGCCCAATGAGGCCACGGTTTCAGGTCCAGCAGAAACATGGTAGTCTTTCAGGTAAGCCACGCTGTTTTGGATGTAAGCCGTGGTGTTGTTGTCGTCATAGACCGAGAAAATCGGGTTGTTGTCATAGGTATGGATGCCATTGGCAGCTGCCGCCTGCAAGGTGATGGTCGGGGTGACGTTCCACTCCGCGCCCATTTCCACGCCAATGCTCTTTTGGTTGATGTCGGTCATGATGAAGTTGATGAATTCGCTGGTGTAGGAGTTGGCGCTGGTGGTGGTATTCTGGAACACGTTTTCGCAATAGAAGCTGCGGTTCCAGATGAGGTTTCTGTATGCGTAGTGATAACCCGTCAAACGGAACTTGAACTCGGGCGAGCGATAGAGGTAACTCAAATCCATAGCCAAAATACGCTCGCTCTTGAGGTCGCCTTCCACAACGGTGTGGCGGGTGCGCGGCGAAACGTAAATGTCCCTAAACTGTGGGGCTTGGGTCATTAAGGCCATGTTGGCCACAAGGTGGTTACGTCCGTTGATGGCGTAGGTCACACCAGCCTTCAAACTTGGGTCGAAGAAGTTGTGCATCTTGTCCTTGCCGTAGGAATTGTCGGCGAAAGAACCGCTCTTCCAAAGACCTTCGCGCCAAATCTGGGTAAACTCAGCCTGCAAGCCCAAATAAAGGTCGAAGTTGCCGACGAGCCAGTCGATTTGGTCCCAAATGCGGCCATAGTTGCGGTTGGCGTAGTAGTTATAGCTGATGATGTCGCCCACCTTGGCCACATGGTTGGGGTTGAACAGGTTGGTTTGGCACACGTCGGATTCGAGATTTTCGGCATACTTATTAATATCATAGTAGTAATCGCCGCCAAGCAGGTCGTTGATGCTTTCGTAGTAATGCGTCCGCGATGCGCTCACCGAGAAGCCGCCCGTCATGATCAAGTTGGGCAGGAACTCATGCTTGAAATAGGTGGCGTTGCCCATTTGGCGCTTGTCGTAGTGGCGCTCGGCAAGGATGTACTTGGAGGCTGCTCCTGTAACCGTATTGCCTTCTTGACCATTGGCGTTCTGCACGGTGAAGAGGTGGTTGCGGTTGGCATTGTAAAGACGATCCCAGTCGATTTGCGTGACCTTCGGGTCGCGGTTCATCCAAATGGCAAACTGGTTTTCTATTTCCGCTGTGCTGTGGGCGTTGGTTTCATAATAACTTGGCAGGTTCTTGTAATAGTCGGGACGTGGGTCTTTGGCCTCACCCCATTCGAGCGAAGTCTGGCTGCCCGGACCGCTGAAGTAGTACAACGAAGTGTTGAACTCGGTGCGTTTGTTGGGCGTCCAATACCAAGTGAGTTGCGCCATGGGCTGATGATAGGTGCTCACGCGCGAGTTGCGTATGACCTGCTTGCCGTTGGCGTCCACCGTCTGATAGCCCCAATTGGGGTTATAATAGTTCGTGCCGACGAGGTCGTAAATCTCTTGCACCACGGGAGCCGAACCGCCGCGCTGCGAAGGTGCGCCAAACACGGTAAGGTCGAGGCTGTGCTTGTCGTTGATTTTCTTCTCCACGGAGAGGAAGTAACTGTAGGCCTGATAGAAAGTGCCCTCGGTATAGCCCTTGCCCGCATAACGCCCGCTTGCGGCTGCCATCATATACCAGCCGTTGCCCATCTCGCCTGTGCCGATGGAAGCCATGACGCGGTGGTTGTAGGAACGGTTGCTGAAGGCATAACTCAGCGAAACCTGCTTGCGATACTGCGAGGCGCGTGTTGAATAGGCCGTCAGTCCGCCGAGGCCTCCGAAGCCCGCACCCGTCCTGCCGAGGCCTTCAACGAGAATCGAGTTGCGGAAAGCGTCGTTCAGTCCGCCCCAATTGGAGAAGACGGGACGTCCCGTCTCAGGGTCATTCATCAGGATGCCGTTGATCATCACGTCGCTATACTTCGAGTCGTTGCCACGCACGCGATAGCGCAGCGAGCCGAAGTTGTAGGCCGCAATCGAGTTGAACACGTCGCGCGACGAGTTCAACAAAGTTGAGGCATCGTTGACCGAGGTGGATGTCTCCTCGAAGTCGGAATCCATCAGGATCACCGTCGGCACTTCGTTCTGATTGAGGTCGGTCGTGTCGATGGTTTGAGCCGTCATTCGCCCAACCAGCAACACTGCGACCGTTAAAAATAGGAATTTCTTCATATTGAACTTGTTATGATTTTCATCGTTACAAAAGTGAAATTAACGGGCAAATGTAGGAAAAAGATTGATGGGTTGGGTATTTTTTGTTGGGATTTTTGGGAAAAGCCGAAAGAAATCTTCTTTTCAAACCAAAGACACGCCCAAACAATGATTTACAGGTAAAAGATTTAGTCCAAAAAATGTCAGAATACTGGCGACAAAACGAAAAACTTTGTATTTTTGCGGTATCAATCCTAAAACAACCCCCAAGATGGACGACAACAGACTCATCAGATTCGACTGGGCTGCGAAGCGTATGTTGCGCGACAAGGCCAACTTCGGCGTACTTGAAGGCTTGGTTACCGTGCTCCTCAACGAGCCTATCCACATCGTGGAACTGTTAGAAAGCGAGAGCAACCAAGACGACCCGCAGGACAAGTTCAACCGCGTTGACATCAAAGCCAAGAACAGCAAGGGTGAAATCATCATCGTCGAGATACAGCAGACGCGCGAGTTGTACTACCTTGAGCGCATCCTCTATGGCGTGGCGCGCACCATCACCGAGCACATCGAATTAGGCAAGGAATACGACCACGTGAAGAAAGTCTATTCCATCAACATCCTCTATTTCGACCTCGGCAAAGGCAAGGATTACCTCTACCACGGCACCACTACGTTCCGAGGAGTACACACCAACGATATCTTGGAAATCACGACCAAAGACGAGAACGCCTTGCGAATGAGGACACCCGAAGAGATTTTCCCCGAATATTTCCTTATCCGAGTGAACGAGTTCAACGCCGTTGCCAACACCCCACTTGAGGAGTGGCTCGACTACCTGAAGAACGCCCACATCAAGGAAGACACCACGGCACCAGGATTGCAGGAAGCTCGGAAGAAGTTGCAGTATCTGAAAATGGACAGCGAGGAGCGGAAAGCCTATCAGCGTCAGATGGAGAATTACATGTACCAAGACAGCGTCTTTGCTGCTGCACATTTGGATGGCTGGACAGAAGGCAAAGCGCAAGGCGTGGCGGCAGGATTAGAGGAAGGTATGGCCAAAGGTAGAGCAGAAGGGATGGCCAAAGGCAGAGCAGAAGGCATAGCAGAAGGTAGAGCAGAAGGTAGAGCAGAAGGCATAGCCGAAGCCAATCTCGAAACCGCCCGCAAACTGAAAGCCTTGGGCTTGGATTTTGAGGTTATCGCAAAAGGGACAGGATTAACTATTGAAGAAATCAGCAAACTTTGAGGTCGTGTTTTTGACACGAAGAAAGACAAAACCACTTTTGCCGCCTAATCATAATGCAAAGGACTTGTCGATGAATTGGACTTGAGCTTTTGCCATCAGCATCGCCGAGACCACTAACAGTAGAAATTTCTTCATATTGAACTTGTTATGATTTTCGTCATTACAAAAGTGAAATTAACGGGCAAATGTAGGAAAAAGTTTGATGGGTTGGGAATTTTTTGTTGGGTTTTTGGGGAAAAGCCGAAAGAAATCTTCTTTTCAAACCAAAGACACGCCCAAACAATGATTTACAGGTAAAAGATTTAGTCCAAAAAATGTCAGAACACAGGCGACAAAACGAAAAACTTTGTATTTTTGCAGTATCAATCCTAAAACAACCCCCAAGATGGACGACAACAGACTCATCAGATTCGACTGGGCTGCGAAGCGTATGTTGCGCGACAAGGCCAACTTCGGCGTACTTGAAGGCTTGGTTACCGTGCTCCTCAACGAGCCTATCCACATCGTGGAACTGTTAGAAAGCGAGAGCAACCAAGACGACCCGCAGGACAAGTTCAACCGCGTTGACATCAAAGCCAAGAACAGCAAGGGTGAAATCATCATCGTCGAGATACAGCAGACGCGCGAGTTGTACTACCTTGAGCGCATCCTCTATGGCGTGGCGCGCACCATCACCGAGCACATCGAATTAGGCAAGGAATACGACCACGTGAAGAAAGTCTATTCCATCAACATCCTCTATTTCGACCTCGGCAAAGGCAAGGATTACCTCTACCACGGCACCACTACGTTCCGAGGAGTACACACCAACGATATCTTGGAAATCACGACCAAAGACGAGAACGCCTTGCGAATGAGGACACCCGAAGAGATTTTCCCCGAATATTTCCTTATCCGAGTGAACGAGTTCAACGCCGTTGCCAACACCCCACTTGAGGAGTGGCTCGACTACCTGAAGAACGCCCACATCAAGGAAGACACCACGGCACCAGGATTGCAGGAAGCTCGGAAGAAGTTGCAGTATCTGAAAATGGACAGCGAGGAGCGGAAAGCCTATCAGCGTCAGATGGAGAATTACATGTACCAAGACAGCGTCTTTGCTGCTGCACATTTGGATGGCTGGGCGGAAGGCAAAGCGCAAGGCGTGGCGGCAGGATTAGAGGAAGGGATGGCCAAAGGCAGAGCAGAAGGTAGAGCAGAAGCCAACCTCGAAACTGCCCGCAAACTGAAAGCCATAGGCGTGGATTTGGAGGTTATCGCAAAAGGGACAGGATTAACAGTTGAAGAAATCAGCAAACTTTGAGGTATTGCTTTGATACAAAGAAAGCATTTCTTTTCCCATTTCCATCGCCGTATTCGGCCTTCAGTCTATCGGCCAACAAATGGATTAATCTCGTGCCGTTTGCAGCCCGAATTTCTCCTTTCTGTTCTTCCTCAAACTATACGCCGCCCCACTTTCCAAAATGTTGCAATAGCTGTTTGTCTATCTTCCGCGTATGCCTACAGCCGTCCTTGTTCAATGATGGAGCGAATGTCGGCAACAAAAATGTCTGGCGACGCATTTTCTCTGTTCCTTATATCTATGTCTTTCGCCATATTTATATCGGTTTCAAAAATACACAAAATTTGAAACATAGTCACGTTTTCCCGAAAATACCGCATCAACCGAATTTGTCTTTGAAGGATTACAAATTCTAATACTCGGCATTGCTTTAAGAAACAACTTTTCACACAAAGCTAATCCGCCCTTCCTCTCCAAGGTTTTCCCAAGGAGCGAAAGGGCGGATTTTGTTATGAGCGAAGCTTTGCTTTCCTTCCGGCAGGTTTTGTCGCCGGTAGGGTCAACGGGGCATGCCCCATTGTCGGCAAAGCCCTGCTATTTCCGCATTGTTTTACGAATTAGATTGTTATCGGATTATTCGGCATCGCGAGCCAAACGAACGGAATACCCATTGCAGAGGTAGATTGTATAACTATCGGAATTCAACATTGACTCACTGAAAGATAAAATTTTCGCGCTCCGATAATTATTATTACTACCACTCGAAACCGACCAATAGTAGCCGTTACTGCCCACTTGATAGACCGAAGCAGTTGAACTTTGAGACGGATCATATACAGAACGGTATCCAGCAGCGGGCAGGAAAACGGCACCTGCTTGCTCTAATATGCTCCATTGTGAGGCAGTCAGGATATTACTGTCAAAACTGGCATTGCTGCTGTTAGTGTTATTGAGGTTGTAATTGTCAGCATTCCAGGCATCGGGTAGCAAAATCACTCCGTTCACATCGTTTACATTGGCTTTGGCATAGCGAATCCCCGAAGAGGTGGTTCTTGTGTTGAAAACATAATTCCATTCTAAGCCAGTTAAGGTACGCCATTGCACCATATGATTGCCACCGTTGCTGATGCTGTTGTAAACACCCCAATCCGAATTAGCATAATTACCAGTCAAATCAAAAATAGAACCGCTAAAACCATTGTAAGGTCCATAACCGAAACCTCTATATCTGCCTTCACTGTCCCACGATGTATCCCAAGGACGATAGTAGTAATTCCCATTGTTCCATCCGCTGGTACCCCAGCCGAATAGGTCGCGATCTTTTCCTTGTCCCGCTCCATTTTGAGCGCTTCCTATACAATCCCATTGGTTTTCAGCAAATTTCCAATAAGGTGTGTTAGCACTGCCTATGTATTGCAAGTTGCCTTGCGAGAAATTCACCTGTTGTGTGGCACTCACCGAGAAGGCCCCTGGTAATACTCCATTAGACCACGAAGGAGCATATGTGAAGTTTGCAACCAAGGTTCTGTCAGTATCCACAATGAAAGTATAATCGGTATCTGTCGAAACTACACTATCGTTTTCCGTCCAGTTAGAGAAGTTGTAACCCATATTGGCAGTGGCCGAAACCGTGCAACTTTGTCCATAGTTGTAGTTGTCGCCTCCCGAAACGCTTCCCCCTTGGCTTGGGTTGGCCGAAACATCAATTGTAAAACTTTGCAACGTAAAGTTTGCCACCAAATTTCTGTCAGCGTTCACAATGAAGGTATAGTTGGCTTCCGTCGAAACTACGCTGTCGTTTTCTGTCCAGTTAAAGAAGGTGTAACCTGTGTTTGCTACGGCTTGTACTGAACAACTTTGGCCTTGTACGTAAGTACTTCCTCCTGTGACCGTGCCGCCATTCGTCGGATTGGAGGATACAGTCACAGTATAACTTGGCAATTCGGTAGTGAAGCTCCGCTGGTTGCCATACACCGTAACATAACTATTGGTGGCATAAGCACGTACATAGTATGTGGTATTAGGTGTAAGACTGGTCAAGTTAGAAACGAAGTCTCCCAAGCCCGTGCCATCGCTACTATGTGAGTCAGACATAGACGGATTAGGGTTCATACTCCAACAAACACCTTTAGTGATAACCTCTAAGCCACCGTCATCGGTTACCGTCCCTCCGCAGGTTGCACTATTAGCCATAATGCCAGTTACCTCTGCCGTTGTCAAGGTCGGAATGCCATTCCGCGTGACAAAAATCTTCTGTTCTCCATAACCCGTACCAGCCGATGTGGTGGCATATGCACGCACATAATAGGTGGTGCTCAGGTTCAGGTCTGTAAGCCCACTGCTGAAGCTACCTGTTCCGTTACCATCATCAGTATAACTATCGTCTATGGTTGGATTAGAAACTGTGCTCCAACAAACACCTCTAGTTATCACGGTCAAGCCGCCATCGTCAGTCACAGTGCCGCCGCAGGTGGCACTATATACGCTAATATCAGTTACTTCTGCCGTCGTCAAAGTCGGAATACCGCTCCGAGTGGTAAAACTCATCTCATCGCCATAGCCTGTTCCTGCTGCTGTAGAAGCGTACGCCCGCACATAATAGGTAGTACTTACATTCAAGCCAGTGATGCTGCTACTAAAGCTACCCGTTCCGCTGCCATTGCTGGTGTGCGAGTCAGCAATAGTTGGGTTTGGCGAAGTACTCCAGCACACACCTCGGGCAATAATACTCAATCCCCCATCTTCAGTAATATCACCACCAGAGATTGCATTTTCTCCAGTTATGTCAGTAACCTCCGCAGTAGTCAAGGTCGGAATACCGTTCCGCGTGGTGAAAGTCTTTTGGTCCCCATAAACCGTGCCATTCGGAGTAACGGCGTAGGCTCGGGCATAATACGTTGTACCTATGTTAAGGGCAGTCATAGAAATGGCGAAACTACCCACTCCACTTTCCGCTTCTTGGTAAAAGTCATCGTTTGTCGTGGGATTCTCATGCGTGGCCCAGCAGAGACCTTTCACGAGGATATAAGTCCCATCATTTACAGTCACCTCACCGCCACACATCGCCGAAACGGCGGTAATCAACATCGGTTCCGAAGTATTCACCACCACTTGCGGCGCAGGCTGTTGCGCATTGAAAGTCACAGAAACGGGCATCTGTCGCGTCGAATAGTACTTGTAACCATACCCAGGGTAAAACTCCGAGATTTGACCTCGCCACTCGCCGTTGCCCTTATAAGTGGCATTGCCCCACTGTGACTTGATCCTGTCGCCCACCGCCGGGGTGAACGAGCCCAAAGCCGTGGCAAAGTCCATGGTCTCCGTGCTTGGAACACTGATCCATGTCCAGCCGGGCATCAATGTAATCGTAACTTCTTGTGCCTTAGCACTCAGGCTTGCCGACATCATCGCGAGCAAGCAAATCATAATTGTTGATAGTCTTTTCATTTTTTATCCGTTTTAATTGTTAATACTATGTTCCAATCAGCCAGTGACACAATAAAAAGCGCGGGAGTCAAAACTATTGCTCATCCCGCATACTGAGGCTCTCGCATTGCCCATCGTCCGAGGATAAGCAATGCCGAAGCCCCCGCTATTCGATATACATAAAAAGGTGTATACGAACAAGGGACGTCAAGCCTTGCTTTACCAAGCGGACGATTAGAATTTGCGAGATTCAGTATGCCGCAGATAAAACGTCAGTTCAACGTCTTTCCATTATGTTTGCCGCTTCCTTTCATGGAAACAACGTTGCAAAATTAGGAATAATTTGGTTGTTACAGCCGAAAAATCATCCAAAGAAAGAAAAAAGGCTGGTTTTTGATGTATTTCAAATGCTTTTGCCTACTCAAAACAAGTCGTCCAAACTGACCACACTCTGCACTTGTCCGCTGTTTTCGTTTGGCTTTAGCCCGTAGGCGGCTATCAGTGTCAAGTGGATGCTTTTTTTCTGCGGTACTTTGTCCATCAAGGTTTGCACCCGTTCCCGCAATTCAACGCCATATTTTGCATCAATGGAGAATGGCTTGCCGTAAAACTTTATTTCACAAAGGTTTATCACATTGTCGGCCCTGTCTATGAGCAAATCTATTTGATGTTTTCTCTCTCTCGATTCCACTACCCAAGAAGATTCTGTCGTACTTACACTGGCAATCCCCAGTTTTTGTTTAATCTGGGCGATATGGGCAAAACAAAGTTCCTCAAAGGCAAAGCCGCGCCATGCGTTTAGGCGCGACGAGGCATTGTTCTTCTGCCAAAACTGAGGGTCTGGCTTGTCTTTGCCATCAAGAAATTGAAGATAGGCCATACAAAAATGGTCGGTCAGTCGATAATGTTCGGCCTTCCGGTCACCGAATGGATAATAAGATGTGATGAAATCGCTCTCTTTCAATCCTTTGAGGATTTCACTCGCCCCACCACCATCCTTAATGGCCGTGAGTTCAAGGATTTCCTTGCGCGTGTAGCCGCTTCGTCTTCCCGCCAGCAGACGAACAACTTTTTTTATGCCATATCGATTTTATTTCTCTGCAAAGGTACAAAAAATATCATTTCCAGAGAATTAAAGCATTTTATTTCTCTAAATCTCGATTTTTTTCCAGAGTTTAGAGAAATAAAATTGGAAAAAGAGCCTGCTTGACCGAAAAAATCATCCTAAGAAAGAAAAAAGACCGATTTTTTTCTACCTTTGCCGCCTAAACCCATGCAAACAACTTCAACAATGAATAAGCATATTCTTTTCGCACTCATCATTTTGGCCATCGGTCTCGGAATCAACCCCGCCTCCGCCCAAGAACAGCAAGCCTATAAAGTCGGTTTGGTAGGCTTCTATAACCTGGAGAACCTGTTCGATACCATCAACGACCCGAATAAGAACGACGAGGAGTTTCTGCCTCAAGGCGGCAACCAATGGAACACCGAAAAGTACCTCAACAAACTCCACAACATGGCCTACGCTATTTCCACCATCGGCACCGACATCACGCCCGACGGTGTGGCTGTTTTAGGCTTGTGCGAAATGGAAAACCGCCATGTGCTTGAGGATTTGGTCGCCCAGCCCGAAATCAAGAACCGCAACTACCAAATTGTACACTATGATTCTCCCGACCGCCGTGGCGTGGATGTGGGATTGATTTACAATCCGAAATACTTTAAGCTGACCAACAGCAAATCATACCGCACCGTTGTGCCCAACGACCCTGAATTTATCACCCGCGACCAACTTGTGGTGAGCGGCCTGTTCGATGGCGAGCCGATGCACTTCATCGTCATGCACTGGCCTTCGCGTGCCGGCGGCGAGAAACGCTCCATGCCCGGACGTATTGCCGCTGCCACGTTGTGCCGCAACATTGCAGACAGCATCATGCGCGAGGACCAAAACGCCAAAATCATTATGATGGGCGACTACAACGACTACCCTGACAGCAAGAGCGTGATCAACTACCTGCGTGCCTCGGGCGACATGAAAGACCTGCGCGACGGCGAGTTCTTCAATCCCATGTATGACCTGCATAAGAAAGGCTACGGCACCAATTACTACCGCGACGCGCCCGGCGTTTTGGACCAAATGATCCTCACCCCTGCCTTGGTGCCTACAGGTTACGACACCTATCAGTTCAAGAACGCAAAGGTTCACAACAAGGAGTTCCTGAAACAGCACGGCGGCAAATACAACGGCTACCCCTTCCGCACTTTCGGCAGCGGAGTCTGGATGGGTGGTTACAGCGACCACTTCCCCGTGTATGTGATTTTGCTGAAGAAGGCTTGATTCTATCGCGTTGGAAATCAGAACATGATGCCCGCTTCAACTCCAATGAAGTTGTTGCGCAAGATACTGCCCGTCTGCTTCTCTAACGAACGCACAAAAGCGTTGGAAAAGGCATGATCGAAAGAGATTTGGACAAAAGTACACAAGTTCCTATTGATTTCATATTCAGCACCCAAGCCGAAGACCATCGACAGTTGGAGCAAACGGTATTGATAGGAGCAATTGTCATACGTTTTGCCATCGGAAGAGACCCAATAAAACTCGTAACTATCCTTACCCAAGTCCTTGATATTAAAACTAATACCACCTCCAGCCTCCATAAAAGCACTGAACGAATCGAAAATCTCAAACCTTAATTTGGCCTTGAGCGGAATCTCGACATTGGTGGCTTTTAGCTGGCGCGACACCATCACATTGGCATCTTCCAAAAAATCTTCAACCAACCTGCGGTCGGTGAAAGAATATTTCATCCGCAACAGATTGAGGTTCACGCCAGAAGAAATCGCGACATGGTGGTTGAAATAACGATCATGGATCACTCCGACACTGAATCCAACCCTCATGCCATCATTTTTTGTGGCAGTGGAGCCAGAACTGGCCCAGTCAAAAGTCGGCCCAACCTTGAGTCCGAACCTCACATCTTTAGGCTGAGCGTTGCCCATCGTGGCAAACATAACTACTAAACTGAAAATCAATAATATCCTTCTCATAATAACATATTTTTGAGCTACAAAAGTAATTATTTTTGCCGATATTTCCCCGAAATTGAAAAATGATTCTTACTTTTGCCGCAAATTCATCAAATCATTCACTAAAACACATCAAAAATGAAAAAGACGTTTTTACTGATTGCAGCCCTGCTGATGATGGGCAGTACTGCTTTTGCCGGTGGCGGCCTCGACTTTGGCATTGGCCCTAAAGTTGGTTATCAAACCGCGAAACTCTCCTACCAAAAAGAAGACATCAAGGCTGGATTTGCCAACCATTTCACTCTTGGCCTGTTCGGTCGCATCGAAATTGGTGGCTTCTATGTGCAGCCAGAGGCACTCTGGTTCAAGTCATCGAATGTTTTTGAACTGAATACCAATGTACACCAAGATGTCATTATTGGCGACATCACCATTCCCGACGGTGCCGGTGTTGATTTCACCCTGAACGCCATGAACATCCAAGTGCCGATTTTCTTGGGCTACAAGTACGAAATCATCGACGACCTCATTGCCATTCGCGCCCAAGTAGGCCCAACGCTCAATTTCACCTTGCCTCAAAAGACTTTGGTGAGCCAGTCAGTTGGCAACATCGAGCCTACTGAAATCGATAACGAGACATTCGACACCAAGAAAATCGCTTTCGGTATGCAAGGCGGCCTCGGCGTGGATGTGTTCGACAGACTTACGCTCGACATCAACTACAACTTCGGCATCACCAAATTGTTCGGTGCCAGCCTTATCAACAACACGGAATGGGGTCAATACATCGACACCAACAACATTTCCAATGTCCACACCAATATGTTTATGGTGACCATTGGTTACAAGTTCCTGTAATCCATAGATTTAAAAACAAAAAAGAGCGTCGTGCATCCTTCCGATGCACGACGCTTTTCTTTTTTGACATTTTTTCGCCGCATCAAGGAATTTTGTCTATTTTTGAAATTCCAAAATCGCATGATATGAATACACCTATTCCCAACCGCCTTTTCATCCGAAACAGGGCTAATTTCGCGGCGCAACTGCCGCCCAAGTCGGTGGCCGTTTTCACCGCCAACGAGCCTATGCCGCGCAACGGCGACGAGTTCTATCCATTCCGGCAACAGTCTGATTTCTTTTACCTTACGGGTATCAACGAGGAGAACGCCTACCTCCTCATGGCGCCCGACTATCCCATTGAGGAATTGCGCGAAATCCTTTTCATCGAACCTTACGACGAGGTGAAGGCCACCTGGCAAGGCGAAATGCTTGACAACGCCCAAGCCGCCGAACTTTCGGGCGTGAAAACCATCAAAGGAAGCGACGCTTTTTGGAGTTTCTTGAACGACATCGCCCTTTCTGGCCATGCTGACACGATTTTCCTGAACAGTTACGAATACCCGAAATACGAGTGCGCAGTGGAAACCATCCAAAAGCGATTCGTCAAGCAGGTGAAGGAGCGTTACCCGATGCACAACTATGGTCGCACCGCCCCGATTCTCAATGCCTTGCGCATGGTGAAGTCGGAGGATGAGATTGAAATCACCAAACAGGCTTGCGACATTACAGCAAAGGCATTCCGCCGTTGCTTGGAAACCGTGAAGCCGGGAATGAACGAATACGAGGTTCAGGCCGAAATCGAGTACATTTTCAAGAAAAACAACGCTTCGGGCCACGCCTACGCACCCATCATCGCCGCCGGCAAGAACGCCTGTTGCCTGCATTATTGCAAGAACCAAAGCCTCTTGAACGACGGCGACCTCATCCTTTTCGACATCGGCTGCGAGTTGAAAAACTACTCTTCTGATTTGAGCCGCACCATTCCCATCAACGGAAAATTCACTGAAAGACAGAAAGATTGCTACAACGCCGTGCTTCGCGTGATGAAGGAAATCACGAAACTATACAAGCCCGGCGGCACCATCAACGAAATCAACGAAACGACATACAAGTTGATGGAACAAGAGATGATTGCTTTGGGCTTGTTCACCGCCGAGGACGTGAAAAACCAAAACCCCGACAAGCCGCTCTACAAAAAATATTTGATGCACGGCATGTCGCACCACATCGGCCTTGACGTACACGACAGCATCGACAAGTTCAAACCATTTGAGCCTGGGATGATACTCACCTGCGAGCCAGGGCTTTACATCCGCGAGGAAGGCATCGGCATCCGCATTGAGAACGACCTTTTGATTACCGAGGGCGAACCCATCAATTTGTTTGATGGCTTGCCGACGGAAATCGAGGAGATTGAAAATGCCATGAGAAAATAATTCACTTTTTTAGTGAAGATTTGGATAGTTTTTGTACTTTTGCATCCGAAACAGTTATGGAAATAAGATTCGACAAGGAGTATTTAGAGGAATTGTATAACAATGGCCGAACCAAAAACAAGAAGTATAGGCTTCAGCCACAGGTGGTGAAAAAGTATCAGAAAAGAATTGACACCTTGGCAGGCATCACAAGAATTGAGGAATTATTTACACTTAACTCGCTCAATTTCGAGGCTTTGGAAAGTTCAGGCAATTATTCCATTCGCATCGACTACCATTATAGGCTTGAATTCCAAGTCAGCAACTCCGAAACCGAACCCATTATAACCATTTGTTTGATTATGGACATTACAAACCATTACGAATAGGAGGCAACAACATGAATACCAATCGAATACCAACCCATCCCGGAGATGTAATCAAGGAAGAACTTGAATATAGAGGCATCTCGCAGAAAAAATTCTCTGAACTAACGGGTGTTTCCTACACCATGCTCAACGAGATATTGAACGGCAAGCGGCCCGTCACGAGCGACTTTGCCCTTATAGTGGAGGCCGCTTTGGGCGTCAGCCCACAACTCCTAATCAACATGCAAGCCCGCTACAACATGGCTGTGGCCATGAACCAGACCACATTTCTGACCCGCCTAGACCATATCAGAAGAGCTTGTGCTGCGGTGTTTTGATTCGGCTGCCACGATGTGACAGCCCTACAAACCAACAATTAAACAATTCAACAATCAACAATTAAACAACATAAATATGTTCAACAAAGACGTTTACAGTGGCCGTCGCGCCACATTGAAAAAGATGATTCAGAAGGGCATCGCGTTCTTCCCGGCCAACAACGAAGCACCCTTCAACTACCCTGACAACACCTATATCTACCGTCAGGACAGCAATTTCTCCTACTATTTCGGCCTCAACCACCCCGACTTGGTCGGTGTCATCGACTTTGAGACGGGCGAGGAAATCCTCTTCGGCGTGGACGTGACCATCGACGACGTGATTTGGTGCGGTCCGCTGCCCTCGCTGAAGGAACAAGGCGACTGTATCGGCATCACCGACTGCCGCGACTTCAACAAGTTCGGAGAATACATCCAACAAGCCATCGCCAAAGGCCGCCAGATCCACATCCTGCCGACCTATCGCGCCGACACGAAAATCCAATGCTCCGAGTGGTTGGGGTGCCATATTAATAAGGTGCAGGAGTATGTCAGCCTCGAACTCATCAAGGCCGTCATCGCCATGCGTGAGGTGAAAAGCGAACTCGAAATCACGGAGATGGAACGTGCCGCCAACACTGCCTATTACATGCACACCACCGCCATGAAGATGTGCAAGCCCGGCATGGTCGAACAAGAGATTGCCGGCGTGGTGGAAGGCCTTTCGCTGTCGGGCGGCGGTCCTGTGTCGTTCCCCGTCATTTTGAGTGTCGATGGCCAGACCTTGCACAACCACGGCCACCACAATGTGCTGAAGGAAGGCCGCATGATGGTTTGCGATGCCGGTGCCGAAACGGAGAACTACTACGCCTCCGACTTCACTCGCACCACGCCCGTGGGTGGCAAGTTCAACACTCGCCAGCGCGAAATCTATGAAATCGTACTTGCCGCCAACCAAGCCGTGGCCGAACAAACGCGCCCCTATATGCCTTACATGGTGATGCACACCCTCGCCTGCCGCACCTTAATTGAAGGCTTGAAAGGCGTCGGCCTGATGAAAGGCGACACCGAAGAAGCCCTGATGAACGGTGCGCACTGGCTCTTCATGCCTCACGGCCTCGGCCACATGCTCGGTATGGACGTACATGACATGGAAGGCCTCGGCGAGACTTACGTCGGCTACGACGACATCACGCCACGCTCCACCAAGTTAGGCTTCAGCGGATTGCGTTGCGGCAAGACCTTGAAGCCGGGCTTCGTGGTCACCGACGAGCCGGGTATCTACTTCATCCCGACGCTCATCGATTTATGGAAAGCCGAAGGCAAGATGAAGGACTTCATCAACTACGACAAGTTAGAGTCCTACAAGGACTTCGGCGGCATCCGCATCGAGGACGACCTGCTCATCACCGCCGACGGCAACCGCATCCTCGGTCGCCCGATTCCCAAGACCGTTTCGGAGGTCGAGGAAATCTGTGCGCAAGGTAGAGAATGGATTAAGATGACGGGAATGTATTGATTATTTTTTCTCACGAAGAATCCGCAGAATCATGGGATATTATTCTCAAGATTCTGCGGATTTTGCGTGTATTAGAATCAAAACTCCATCACCAACTTGACATTCACATACCTCGGTGTCAGGTAGTTGGGAACGCCGTAGTAATAATTGTCGATATACTTCACCCATGTGTAAGAAATCACATTGGGAATGTCCAATAGGTTGAACACATCGACACTGACGAACATGTTTTTCACATAACGCAACGGATTGCCCTTGCTGAAACTACTCGCCTCGCTGATGAGTTGCTTGCTGAAGCCGATGTCAACACGGCGATAGGAAGGATAACGGCTCGATGGGGAATAAAAGTCCGAATTGTTGTCGTTTTTGGGCAAGCCCATGCCAAAGGTCAACGTCATGTTGACGCGCCAAGTCGGGAAATTGGGGATGTAATCTTGGAAAAACAAGGAGAAGTTAACCAATTGGTTGGATGGGCGGTAATGCCAGCCAAGCGCAACGGTATCAGCCACTTGCGCATCTGTGTGGTTATAAAATGGTAACACTTTGCCTTCGGCATCCACCAAACAATAATCCCCTCGAATGTCCTCTTTGGTTTGCATGATGGAAAGACTCGCCCAACTGTCGATGCCCTTCACGAACTCGCCGTTCACCTTGAAATCAAGCCCTGTGGCGTATGCTCGCGCCGACTGGTCGGCATAATAGCGGATGCGAACATTATCGATGTCGTAAGGAATGACATGAGTAAACCACTTGAAATACAGCTCAGAAGTCAGGATGAAAGGCCTGTTCCATGCGCGGAACTTGAAATCGTTGCCCGCCACAATCTGATAGGAACGCTGCACCTCGGCATCCTTGAACAAGCTACCGTCGCGGTTGCGGATTTCGCGATAGAAAGGCACTTGATTGTACACACCGCCCGAAAGTCGGTACACCAACTCGCGCTTGTTTTCATTAGGCTTGTAGGCCACGCCTGCCCTCGGACTGACATACACCTTTTTATTATAGCCCCAATAATTGGCCCTCACACCGCCCGTAACGACAAACTCGCCCTTGTCGCGATAGGGAAACGTCCAAGAGTTTTGCACAAAACCGTCAAGGCTATTGACAGAAAGCAAATTGTGCGACTTGTGTACAAAATCCATCCCGATTCCGGGCAATTCGATGGGATAGCCGCCAATCACGTCAGGGACATGCGGCAACGCATAACCCGCCGAGTCCATCATCTGCCATTCGTCCACCACATCATTAATGTCCTGATGTTGGAAACGAAGTCCCCATTTCATCAGACTGTTGCCAAAAGCGTAAAGTCCCTTGTGGTCAAAGTTGTAGACTTGCGCGTAAAAACCATTGCGGGCGT
>Ga0326514_10000081_pt1 | contig 56675 bp, 87 predicted proteins | sample 3_2548_0518_D_FD_203653 | JGI IMG/M metagenome (GOLD analysis project Ga0326514, IMG submission 203653) | Bovine rumen microbial communities from UC Davis, California, United States - 3_2548_0518 | ecosystem: Host-associated > Mammals > Digestive system > Stomach > Rumen | place: USA... | reverse complement strand
TGGTAGTCGTTAAGCTCTTACAGCTGATTTACGGAGAGCAAGGTTACTACTGTGAATGGGATGAAGAGGTTGCATTGGTGTTTAGTCGAGCTGTGACACTGGGTGCCAATGCCGTTTCTGAAATAGTAAATGCTTCGATCAAGAGGGAGCTGTTTGACAGACGCCTTTTCGAGAAATACCACATTCTCACATCGCACGGGATTCAAAAATGGTATTTCGGATCGGTTGAGCGCCGTAAAAAGGTGGAAGTCATTCGTGAGTACCTCTTATTACCTGATGGCGATTTGCCGAAGAATGTCAACATAGTTCGGATTTCTGCAAGCATTAATCCCGAAAATGCTGACAGAAATCGACAGAGCAGAGTAGAGCAGAGTGAGAGGGAGAGTGAGAGGGAGAGCACCGGTAGAGCCGCCGCAATCCCGAATCCCTATGGCGATTACAACGGGCCACCGCCCGATCTGGACACGCTCGAAGTCTACGCATCCTCGAATCTTCAATACCTATCGCCCACCAATATGGATGAGTTGGTATCATTCCTGGACACTCTGCCTGAAGAACTTATTCGACACGCCATTGATCAGGCCTGCGGCGCTGGGGTGCGCAAGTACAACTACGTTCGCGCTATCCTGAATCGGTACATCACTCAGGGCATCAAAACCGTAGGCGATGCGATGGCTGAGGAATCACGCAAGAAAGGAGGACAAGATGCAAACCATCGAAGCGGCGCTGGACGGGAAGTTAAGCGAGTCGGGAAAGAAACAATTCTCTGATGCGCTCGAAGCCAGGAAACACATGAGCGAGGAAGAGCGGCAGGCCGATATACGGCGCTGGATGCAAAGCCGTGTGGACAAGTATAATGCCACTCCCGGCAAGTTGAAAGACGGCTACACAGCCAACACCATCCAGGGCGACAACACGCCCATTGCCGGTGACGGCTATGATTGCCCGCTCTGCATGAATCGCGGCGATACGCTGGTGCTGGAAGAAGTCAACGGCTATCTGCATGAGTACGCCGTCCCCTGCAAGTGCATGGGCATTCGGCGCAGCATCTGGCGAATGCGGGCATCCGGGCTGGCAAAGGTGATCAAGCAATACACCTTCGATCGGTTCGACACCACGCAGCCATGGCAGCGCACCATGCGGGATACGGCGAAGGCCTATCTTGCCAACGGAATCCCGGATGGATACTGGTTTTTCGCTGGTGGCCAGGTGGGCTGCGGCAAGACGCACATCTGCACCGCCATCGCCCGTGAGCTGCTGTATCAGATGCCGCTGATCTATATGCCCTGGGAGAACGACAGCAAGCGCCTGAAGGCCATCGTGAATGATGCCGAGGAATACGGCAAAGCCATGAAGGAGCTGAAAGAGATCCCGGTGCTGTACATTGACGATCTGTTCAAGCCGGTGCCCGATGATCACGGCGGGCGCAAGCCGCCGTCAGGCGCAGATGTGAAGCTGGCCTTTGAGATTCTGAATTACCGCTACAACAATCAGCTGCCTACGATCATCAGCAGCGAATGGACGATGGATGAGCTGATCGGCTTCGATGAAGCTACGGCATCGCGGATCTCCGAACGCTGCGACATATACCAGCTGATGATCGGCCCGGACAGGGCGAAGAATCACCGCTTACTGGGCGGTACGACACTTTAAGGAGAGATTGCCATGCTGACGTGGGTGGAGCCGTTCATCTGGGCGCTGCTGCGCTGGATGAGCAACATCATGCAGTTTGTGGGCCTGATCGGGCTGCTCGGCGGCGCGATCATCGCCACGAATCAAATCACCAATCGAATACTTGAAAAGGAGATGTGAAGATGGAAAACATCCAGTTTGATGAGAATGCGAAAGTCAACCTTTACAATCCGCTGTTTGACGTGATGCGCAATGAGCTGAACATCGCCATCCAGCAGACTGTGGCCGAGATGGTGGAGAAGGACATGAGCGCCGCCGCCATCGGTTTGAAGATCGACGTCACCACTGGCAGACACATGATCGCCGAACGTGGAGCGCCCACCGGCATGCGCGAGGCTATGAGCATCATGATTGGCTACAAAGTCGGCAGCACCTTGCAGACGAAGAGTGAGACGAAGGGCGACGTCGTTTCCAAGACAAGCCCGAAGGAGCTGGTGCTTGACGATCTCGGCAATCTCTACATGGTGAGTCATGAAGAGGCCAGCGGCCAGCTGTCCATGTTTAACAGCTGGGATGAATACCGGCAGGCCATGATGCAGTGAACATCATCCTGCTTGGATGCCCTATCACGAAGAAGAATCATCAGAAGATCGTGACAATGGGCAAACGCATGGGGCTGGTTCAGAGCGACGCCTATCGGCAGTATGAGGAAGATTGCCTTTGGCAGCTCAGTCCACGCCATAAACAGGGTATCGACTGGCCCGTGAATGTGAAGTGCGTCTACTTCATGCAAACCCGGCGCAGGGTGGATTTAGTGAATCTGCTCGAAGCCACAAACGACATCCTTGTGAAGGGCGGTGTCCTGGCCGATGACAACAGCAGCATAGTTGTCGGCCATGATGGGAGCCGAGTCCTTTATGACAAACTCAATCCGAGGGTTGAGATCGACATCACAAAACAGGAGGAATAGAAAAATGTCAACCACAAAGAAGAGCACTGATACGCAGGTAATCACTATCAAGCCCGTACAGATCCAGAAGGCCGACATCACCATCGTAGGCGACACGCCGCTGATCGTGCATGCCTGGAGCGAAAAGGCCAAGCGCGAGATGCTGGATTCCCAGCAGAAGCTGAAGAAGGATAAGAAGGCCAAGGAGATCAGGCTCCCCGCCAATGAGTTTGTGAGCGCCGCCTACTGGCTCACGCCCATGCCCGAGCTGGGCAACGATCTGGATGGCAAGGATACGCTGGCAAACTTCGAAAAGGCCATCGCTGCGGGCGCGAAGTTCGGATTCCCCATCACCGCCATCAAGCAGTCCGCACTGGCCGCTTGTTACCGGGCAGGCATCATCCCAAATCAGATGGGCATGAAGTGCAGCTTCTATCTCAACAGCAAGGATGGCGTGAATCTGGGCACCGGCTCTGAGCTGGCGGTGATCCAGTCCGACAAGCCGCCCGTGATGCGTGAGGATATGGTGAAAATCGGCGGCATGAGTAAGGTGGCGGATCTGCGCTACCGCCCCATGTTCACCGACTGGCGCATCAATCTGACGGTGAGCCTGATCGATGTCGGCGTGTTCACGATGGACTCTATCATCAACGCCATCAACTTAGGCGGCTTCATGGGCGGCATCGGTGAATGGCGCATGGAGCGTGATGGCGACTTCGGACATTACCATGTGGAAATCAACGGAGAGAGGGTGTAATCATGGCAGCATTTGAGTGCAAGTATTCCTACCGTGTTCCGGGATTGCAGAAAGCACCGGCAGAAGTAACGGGAAAGGTATTCGAGGATCTGGCGAACAGCGATCAGGGACTCTCCCCCAGATCGCTGGTGGATGCCAGCCGGGATGAGAATGCGCCTTTACATAATGAATTCGAGTGGCGCGATGATGTGGCTGCTGAGAAGTACCGCCTGACGCAGGCGCAGGGCATCATCCAGAATCTGCGCATCGTGACGGTACAGGTCGATGGCAGCGAGGCCATGGACAGGGCCTATGTGGTGCGTCCCGGTGGCGAGAGCCAGTATGTTGCGCTTAAGAGCGCGTTGAGCCGCGAGGATTGGCGCGATCACCTTCTGGAAGAAGCGCGGCGAGATTGTAAGGCATTCCTCGGCAAGTATAGACGGATTCAGGCGCTGGCAGGCATCACCAATGCCATGGAGCAGTTTCTGCATAGCGATGTCAACTAACGGTTTCTTAGGGTTCCGAAAAAACCTGAGACGTGGAAAGGATCGTTGAGTGTTGGTTCGCAGCTGTAGGGCGGCGGCGCGTCAGGGATTGTTGGGGCTTGTTACGGCAGTCGTGGACAGTCGAGCAGAGGCTTGTAATGTCATGGTGACGTTGGGCAGTCATGGATCGGCCAGTCGCGTAAAGGCGATGCGGTGCACGGTTAGGCCTGGCGTGGCAGTCTCGGATGGGCAGCGCATAGCCATGGTTGGTTCCGTCAGCGTTCGGCTGGGCGCAGTATGGCTTGGCAGTCTCGGATAGTTTAGGACTGTTGCGGATTGTTGGGGCTTAGGCATGGATCCGTGCGGCAGTCTTGGATCTGCAGCGTTAGGCCGTGCCAGGATGGTTTAGGCTCCGAGCGGCAAGGCAGGATCACCACAATGCAGCTGGTTTTGTAGGGCACCAGAAAAAAAGCCTGAGACTTGGATTGGAATGCCCAGGCGAGTTCCGTTTAGGAGCGTCACGGATGGGGGCGGCAGTCTTGGATGGGTAGCGTTTGGCTTGGCAAGGTGCGGACAGTAGCGGAATGGCCCGGCAGTCAAGGCGAGGCGCGGAATGGTGGAGTACGGTTTGGTAAGGCGCGGCAGTCTCGGAACGGATAGGCCGGTTTAGGAACGGCCCGGAGATGCTTGGAGTGGCAGGTATCGGCACGGCAGTCTCGGTGAGCATTGGCGTGTCGCGGACGGGCAAGCTGCGGAATGGCGAGTATGGGCAGGGCAGTCTTGGCCAGATAGGGATTGGATTGTTTAGGCCTGGTAACGTCTGGCATGGCTTGGCAGTCGAGGCACGGCGGGCATCGGTTCGGAATCGAACGGAACGCCATAGGCTTGGCAGTCTGGGTGAGAAATGGCGAGGCTTGTCGTGGTGAGCAATGGTACGGCACAGCAGTCACGGAACGGAAAAAAATAAAAAAAGGAGGTATCTACATTGAACATCATCAAACCCGGCTTTGTCATCGAAGAGCGTGATGAGCTGCGCGGCGGCTTGAAGATCATCGAATCAGCTGGCCGCACCTGCTACAAATCCGAGGACAAAGCCACCGACACCAGCGCCGAGGGATTTGTGAAGGGCATCATCCGCAGCAGGCATCTGAGCGTGTTGGAGCACGGCGATATGATCTTCGAGATCGGCGATTATCACATTCAGGATAATGTCATCGCCGCCATGGACGCGCTGCACCTTGCAGGCTTGAAGCCGCCCATGCTCACCATGACGCGCATCGGCAGCAGATGCCTGATCTCAGGCAACATCCGCGCATGGCTGGAGCTGTTCGCAAGCGGATCCATCGCGGCCCGTTACTTCATCGGCTTCTTCGATCCCATCTACATAACCGGCATGGGCTTCGATGATGCCGATGCGGAGCCAGATCCCCGCATTCGACAGATCCGCTACGCCGACATTCATGATCCGCTTGAGCAGCGGGCGCACGTTCGCCAGACAGTGCGATTCACCATCGATCGCGGCATCAGCCATGAGTTTGTGCGGCATCGCGTGATGAGTTTTTCGCAGGAATCCACGCGGTATTGCAATTACAGCCAGGGTAAATTCGGACGGGAGATCACCGTCATCGCGCCGTGCTATCTGGTGGAGGGCAGTCAGCCGTATGAGCTGTGGCGGCGATCCTGCATGAGCGATGAAGTGGAATACTTCACGCTGCTCAACATGGGACTGTCGCCACAAGAGGCCCGCGCCGTGCTGCCGAACAGCACCAAGACGGAGCTGATGATGACCGGCACCATTCGCCAGTGGGATCACTTCTTTGATCTCCGCGCACGGCAGCTCACCGGCAAGGCACACCCGCAGGCCGCGGAAGTGGCGGTGCCGTTGTACGAACTGTTCAAGGTGCTTTACCCCGGCGTGATCGACTGACACGCTGTCGACTTTACGACATGGACTGGAAACGCGCAAAACGCGTTTTAATCGCTGACAGAACACGTACTTGCGCGTTTCCAGATAAAGGAGCAGATCAATGAGCGTATTTGGAGGAATCATGCTGTTCGTCGCCGGGATCGTCCTCGGCGGCGGCGCGGTGAAATTCAACCGTTGGTGCGTTGAGAGCCAGACCAGCCAGCTCCGCAGGGAGAACGAACACCTGCGCAACAGCGCTTGGCAGGACAGGCTGGAATTTGAGACCGACAGGGCATGGCGCAAGGGATACCATGAGGGGCGCAAGAGCCCCATGAGCGACGTGGAGCGGCTGGCTGACACCCTGGAAGAGAGGCACATTGATTTCAGAACAGTCAGGGAGGGACCGAAGCATGGCCAAGCGGCAAAGCGTTAATGACATCATCAAGGCAGCGGCCCGTGAAGGGGCGCGGGAGACGGTGAACCTGCAGCGCCAGCAGAGAAACTTGAACCTGTACCGCACCACGGAACGGCTGCTGCGGAACTACAAGAACTACCAGCGCCTGGTGACCGATCTGGAGGGCTACGGTTTCGAGCCCATCGGTAAGTCCCACGACATCAGCGTCGCTCCCCCGCCGGGGAGCGGCGTGATGGATAAGGTGGACCTGTACGACGAGCACGTCGCCGCCCGGCGGGCGTCCTATGAGCGCACCAAGGCCAGGTATGACGAGATCGACGCTGTGGTCCGGCGCTTCCAGGACAAGGAAGAGTTCGTCATCATCCGCATGTACTACTTCAACGAGGACGCAAACGGTCGAGATCGTGACGAGGACGCCAAGCCATACACATTCGACGAAATCTCCGAGGAGCTGGCAGCCGCCGGCATCGAGAAGAGCGTCCGGACGCTGCGGACCTGGAGGACGAAGCTGGTGCAGGATATGACGGTGCTGCTCTTCGGGGTAGATGGCGCGGTCAGCATCGAAGCAAGGGAACCGAAGCAGGGACAGCCTGAGGAAGGAGGCGCCGATGGCCAGTTATGTGGGCCACAATGAGCGGCAGCGGGAGCTGGAGAAACTGTACGGCAAGCTGTGCCATCGGTATTCCCGCTATGAGGTTTGGCAGGATATGGTCGTCATGATCGCGTGCACCATTGCCAACGCCGTGGACAAGCGGCACTTCGACGAGCGAGAGGCTATGTACATGCGTATCGTGCCGAAGTATTCCAAGGAAGAGCTGGACATCTTCCCGCTGTTCTTCACCCATATCGTGATGGGCATGGAAGAGAATCCTGACTGTGATTTCCTCGGTGAGCTGTACATGAACCTGGAACTCGGGAACAAACACGCCGGCCAGTTCTTCACACCATACTCTGTGTGCCGGGCAATGGCAGAATGTGCCGTCCAGGAAAACCACTTGAAGGAGCAGTTGGAGAGAGAGGACTGGATCTCCATAAACGACCCGGCGTGTGGTGCCGGGGCCACGCTGGTGGCAGCCGCCAATTACCTGCGAAGCCTCAAGATCAATTACCAGCAGTGCGCTCTGTTCGTTGCCCAGGACGTGGACATGACGGTGGGGCTGATGTGCTACATACAGCTGTCGCTGTTGGGCTGTGCCGGGTACGTCATCATCGGCAATACCCTGACGGAACCGCAGACTGGCCCGGTGCTGTTCGGCGAGGAATCGTCGCGGTGTTGGTACACGCCGATGTTTTTCCATCCTGTTTGGGCAACGCGCAGGGCAATCGCCATAGCGAAAAGTGTGTTCCAGCGCGTTGCAACGGCCTTCCCAAAGGCGGCAACCGAACCACCCACGGCCAATATGGTTGAATCTGAATCGGCTGGAATGGCCCAGGAAGAGCCCACCAGCGCCCCCGCTCCGGAGCCGGAGCCCGAGCGCACCCCTACATTGACCATCAGCACCGGCAAGAAGAACGCCGGGCAGATCATGTTTGACTTTGGATAAGGAGGATGAATTTCATGGTACGCGAGAAGATGAAGCACAACAACGGCAGGTTCTTCCTGACCACCAAGACGCGGTTTGGCCCCACGTACTACCGGGGGTCCGGCACCTTCGACGTCGGGACACCGCATGAGGAATCCTATCTCTACTGGACCAAGTATCGGGAGTATGCCCATGGATTCCCCACTGTCAAGAGTGCCCGCGCCATGGCCAGGAAGCTGTGGGAGGAGCGGGCCATCCGCACCACCATCGTGAACCGTGAAGGCTCGGTGATCCGATGAACGAGCGGGAAAGACGGTCCGAGGAGGTGCGAATCCATAAGGCCAAGCAGATGCGATACCGGCGGCCAGCCTGTAAGACAATGCACTGGCAAGGCATTATCGACGATCTGTATGAGATCAGGGACGAAATCGACGAGGGCCGTTGGATGTATGGCCAGTATGAAACCCTGGGTGAGACCTCCATGGGGACGCTGGACGAAGAAACGGTATATGAGCTGCAGATCGCGTTCTCCGATCTGTCCGCAGAGATCGAGAGGATGGACGAGGATATGCGGGCTCTGCGCAACATCGAGGACGAGTTCTTTTATGACGACAACGAAGAATATGACGACCCTCCGGTGCTGTTCGACTGTTTCTTTCCGGCCATCAATTACTGCGATCAGGTGTGGGGCTACGACGTGGAGGAGCATGACTACTACGGGCTGACACCTGGTCTGGAAGACCTCGCCCGGCAGGAGGGCCGGAAGCGCCTAAAGCACCTGACCAAAGACAAGCTGATCGAGTGCGCAGGTCGGTGCATGGAGATCGCCCGTCAGTACATGAGCCTCCGGGCCCGGTATGATGGTCTATCCACGGCGATGGCAGTTCTGCGGGGCGAGTTCGAGGCGTCGCTGGAAATGGTGAAGCACATCGAGGATCTGTACGACCAGGCAGAGCGTGAGACCGAGGGCTTCCGCTGGGAGTATGGGAGCAAAGGTTTGAGGGCTCTGAACAATGCCCTGGACAGCCTACCGGACAGATTATGGATTGAATGAGAGGTGACAGCATGGAAAAGTTGAAGCCGTGTCCGTTTTGCGGCAGCGAGGCAAATACAACCTTCAACACTATTTTAGGGTATCAGGTTTTTTGCACGAACGAAGATTGTTTTATGAACGAAACGATGATGCACGACATGGTAACTGAACAGGCTGCAATCACGGAATGGAACAGGAGGGCGAATGATGGTTAACCAGGAGAAAATATTGAATTTCATTGCCAGATTCCATGGGAGCGAAGACACGTTCCTGCATGGCTGCTGTTACTGGTTCGCCAGGATTCTCCTTGACCGGTTTGCGGCTGAGGATGGCTATGACGTGAGTATCATGTACGAGCCTGTGGAGGGACACTTCCTGGCGAAGATCGGGTATCGGTTTTACGATATTCGCGGCGACGTAACCATGAAATACCGCGGCAAGCCCATGTACGACATTTGGAATATGCAGCGTGAGAACAACCGGCAATACCGGCATCTGATGAGGGATTGTCGGGACTTCGAGGAGGATGACGATGAATAAAGAATTGCCGGAATTAGGGAGAGTCAAAAAGGGCTTGGAATGTTGCAAGAAGGCAGGGGCGATATATACGGGAGAGCTTGGAATTACCGCAGGTGATGAATGCACAAAAGAGTGCCCGTATAGAGAAAAGGACGGCTGCTGCTACTGCTTGGATCACTTGACACAAGACTGTTTGGATCGTTTAAGCGCACAGGAACCTGTAAAGCCCGAGCGCAGCGGTCATGGTACGACTTGGTATTACTGCTGCGGCGCCTGCGGCCAGCCCATCGACCCCGGCGACCCCTACTGCCGGAAGTGCGGAAAGAAGGTGAAATGGGATGACGCTTGAGGATTTTAAGGATGTGTACAAGGATGCTCCGTTGTTGACCAAGTTGAACCTGCTGATAGAGGTTCAGTCGCGTAGGGCAGATGCTCAAGCAATCGCTGCTACCGAAAGATGGAACGAAAACGCAGAAGCGGAGCGGCATTGGGTAAACGAACACCGTTCAGCAAGCGCAAAGGCGATGTGGTTGTTTGAGGAACTCAAAAAGGCTCTGAAAGCGCAAGAGCCTTGCGAGGACGCGGTGGGCAAACAAGCTGTTATTTCAGCATTGGAAGGCGAATACAGCGACTGGAACGATGACTACAATATTCCGATTACTCATTGCATTAAAGCGGTGCAGTCGCTTCCCTCCGTCCAGCCCGTGCCCGTGGCGAGGGTAATGACGCTGGAAGAAGTCAAGGCTCTGCAACCCGATACGGATATATGGATAGAGGTTAGATATTTGAACGCTCCGATCAGAATTAGGGCTTGTACGGTATCTGGTTTTTCTCCAGGTGGCACAAGACTTTTTATAATCGGCGGCGCGCATAATTACCCAATGGATATGTATAACAATTATTTTCGCTGCTGGACATCTCGCCCGACCGACGAGCAGAGGGAGGCGACACCGTGGCCTTGAAACTGTGTCCCATCAGCCTCCGGGAAGCCAACGCCTTTGTCGAAAAACATCATCGGCATCACAAGCCGGTTGTCGGTCACAAATTTTCTGTCGCCTGTGCGGATGAATCGGGAACGATCTGTGGCGTGGCAATTGTTGGCCGTCCTGTTTCTCGTTATCTGGATGATGGGAACACATTAGAGGTCAACAGACTATGCACAGACGGAACGAGGAATGCCTGCTCAATGCTATACTCTGCGGCGTGGAGGGCGGCAAAGGCGATGGGCTATAAGCGCATCGTGACCTATGTCCTTGACACCAAGGGTGGTGGAAGCCTACGTGCTGCCGGTTGGAATTGCGACGGTCCTGCCGGTGGGCCGAACTGGACGGGAGAACGAGAACGGCAGATTGAACTGTTCCCCCAGATGAAGATCAGATACAGCAAGGGTACAAGGGAGGCGACATGATGGAGTTTTTGTCAATGACAGCAAAACAACTGGCTGAAAAGTTGAATGGTCGGCAATACCTGAACGAGATCACGCCGGAGGAAGAGAAGGAAGCCGAGTCCAACGGGCTGGTGGCAGTGTTCGGCTACAGTGACGACAACGTGGAGTTGGCCGGGGCAATCAGTGACGAGATCGGCGCGTGGGAGGGCGTGGTGTTTCACGTCGGCAGGGAAGGCGATGTGTTTGCTGGGGAGAAGGACGCGCCGAACAGGATCGAGGCGTTCTGGTACGGGCCGGACACGGATGTACCCTGGACTTTCAGAACGGAGATACCCCATGAGACGTTCAACATCTACGAGAACGGGGAACTGTTTTGCGTGGGGATTGTGTTCTCAATGGCCGATTTGATTTGAGGAGGTGCAGTATGGCAGAGAAGCCGATCCTGTTCAATACCGAGATGGTGAAAGCCATCCTCGGAGGCAGGAAGACGCAGACGCGGCGGGTTATTAAACCCGTCGCCCTGGGGATGATCTACGAGGACAGCAGTCCTGCCAGGAAGCCGCCCTACCATGTAGGCGACATCCTGTGGGTGCGGGAGACATGGTGCAAATGGTGGTTGCCGCACGGCGAGTGGAGATACATCTACAAGGCCACCAGCCCACACGGCAATACAGCTCCTGCCATGCCTGATTCAGACGACGAACCGTTCACCATGCCATGGCGTCCATCCATCCACATGCCCAAAGAGGCGGCGCGGCTGTTCCTTCTGGTGACGAGTGTGCGCATACAGCGATTGCAGGAGATCACGTCGGGTGAAGCTGTTGCCGAAGGAATTAAATCAAATCTCAGAAACCCAAGTGAGGCCGCTGATGCGCTAATCGCATTTGAGGAATTGTGGAATAGCACGATCAAACCCGCAGACCTTCCCCGCTACGGCTGGGAAGCCAACCCATGGGTGTGGGTGATCGAGTTTGAACGTATAAATCGGAGGTGACGACATGAGCAAGGCCGGAAATGTGCTGGTTACCGCCATGCTGCTTGGGCAGATGTGCGGCGGCGAATATATGAAGATGTACATGGACGATCTGGAGGATGAATTGCGCACAAAGCAGGACGACAAGATCGAATGTGCGATGTGCGGCGATACCTTCACCGAAGCCGATCTGAAAGAGCTGGACGACATGGGCGAACGGTATCACCGTGAGGACGGCTGTTTTCTCTGTCCGGACTGTTGGGACAGTTTCAAGAGGATGGATCCGGAAGACCAGGCAAAGGTAGCAATCACGAACGGATGGAAGGAGGCACGGCATGGGCCAGAACACGAAGATTGACTGGTGTGACGCCAGTTGGAATCCTGTCACCGGCTGTCTGCATGGCTGCGAATACTGCTATGCGCGAAACATTGCCAAGCGGTTCTCTTGCGAAGGGCAAACCCTGGACGCGCCGGCGGAGCTGCAGCGCGTATGGTTGGAGGATGGCGGCGCTGATCTGCGGCAGAACGGTTGTCATGTATTGCGCTATCCCGTCCGGCTGTTGGACAGCGGCAGGATTTGCCCATACCCCTTTGCCTTCGCTCCGACGCTGCACCGCTACAAGCTGGACGAGCCGCAGAAGTGGACCAGGCCGCGGAACATCTTTGTCTGCTCAATGGCCGATCTGTTCGGGCGTTGGGTGCCGGATAGCTGGATCGAGGCTGTGTTCGCCGCCTGTGAAAACGCACCGCAGCACCGCTATCTGTTCTTGACTAAGAACCCTGACCGTTACATCGAGTTAGCCAAGAAAGACAAGTTGCCCAGGCAGCACTGGTATGGGTATACCGCGACAAGGCAGAATCAGCTATGGCGATTCCACCATGCCGATGAATGCCCGTGCATCAACCTATTCGTCAGCATCGAACCTATCCTCGAACCAATGCAGCCGTGCTTCTCCACCCATACTCCGGCAGACTGGGTAATCATCGGCGCGGAGACCGGCAATCGCAAGGGTATGGTATATCCGCAACGTGGATGGATAGCCGAAATCCTCATGGAGTGCGAATACTCCGGCAGGCCAATTTTCATGAAAAATAGCATTCGCGATCTGATGGGCGACGACTTCCGGCAGGCGTTCCCTTGGGAGGTGAGCACATGACCCAGGAACAGCGTGAGCACATTGCCTCCACCATTGCCATCCTGGACATGGCGTCCGCGATCCTGAAGGATTGCAATTCCAGCACGGCGACCATTGTCGGCGCCCAGTGTGAGATCATGCAGGAAGTCCTGGACAACGATCTGAAGGAGGCACACCGATGAAGGAATACGGAACCAAAGCCCTCCGGCGGTTGCAAGCCAAGTACATCAACGAGGACGGATCCCAAAAGCGCGGCATGCTGGCCAAGGGGCCGGACCGTCACAAGCACATTACCAGCGACGAGTTATTCGAGGTCAGGAACGTCCTCATGGTGGAGCCCCGCATCGGCCGTCTGGTCAATGACCGCAAGAAGGCCAACGAGCTGATCGCCATGCCCCGCGGCCTACTGAACGTCCTGCTGGACGAATTGGGCTTCCTGATCTACTGCGAGGAGCATCCGGAGGAGGTCGGCAAGGATGTCGGAGGTACAACAGATCATTGATGGCTTGGGCTGTTTCACGACCCATCAGCACCCATGCCAGGATTGCCCGTTCAATCCCCATCCCGGCATGGCATGGGTGTACGGCTGTATGAAGGGCCAGAACGACATCGTAGAGGCGGCGCGGGATGCGCTGCGGAAGTACCAGGAGGTGACCAAGAATGGCAAGGAAGTATGAAAGCAGGGATGATTACGATACCCGCGTTATCCAAGAAGAGATAGACCGGCACCAGCGGGCGTATGAGCTGGCCCAGGAGCGCTACGGCTACTCGACCAGTAATTCCGGCGAGAAGACCATGCGGAAGCACGACATCCTCGGTGAGGCGTTGGCATCATACCTGCGCAGCAGGCGGCAGCGCATCGCCACCCGGTCGAAGCTGAGCGATATCCAGGACGTGGTCAACGCCAACCTGAAGCGCATGGACGAGGGCTGGAAGGACATGAACATCCGGAGCATCCTGGAGCAGATCAAGCTCATCGCCCAGAGGGAGGAGTGATGGTAAACAATGTCGCTGTGGGATGATTACGAGGCCGAATGTGCATTCGAACGGGACTTCCCCCATGGTGTGCACAATGACGAATGGACCACGAAAGATGGTCGGACGATGAAAGTCAATGAAATGACGACTGGTCACATTATGAACTGCATGAAGATGCTCAGGAATGGAGACCAGATTACCGACGACTTTTACTATGTCTTCGAAGAGGAGCTTCGCCGAAGGGGGCGTTCTCTGATCGGCGTAAACGCGTGAAAGGAGGATGCGGATGAATATCGCAGATCGCATGGAACTGGGCCTTGAGAGGATCGAGACGGTACTAAATAGCTACGGCCTGCATCCTGCGGACAGGGCGACGGTGGTTGAGGAGTTCAAATCCATTTGCTATCGTTGGGCGGAATCGAATGCGGCATTCTGCGTATTTGAGCAGAATGTCATGGGCGAAGACATGGCCCTGTTCGGCAGATGCAGCCAACCCGGGCGCAACATCGAGGCATTCCAGAAGGAACTGCAGAAGTGCTATCCTGTCGATTGGCAGATGGAGGAAGACCATGGAAACCAAGCGGTTGACGGCGAGTGAACGGGAAAGCCTCGTCAGGCTGAACGTAGCGCTGGAGATACTGACGAATGAACCGGCTGGCCTCGCGGCGAGGTCAGCCCTCATCCCCGGTGCCAAGCGCGACCTGGCCATGATGAAAGCGAAGATCGGCAAGCTCATGGGCGAATATGTGCTGACGATTCCTCCGGAGCAGTACAAGACCTACATCAACGCGCTGAAAATGGCCACCTACGCAATCGGTGTGAAGCGACCCGGCGGCCAGCAGCGCAACGACAAGGACTACGGGCTGTGGCTTCCGAACGAGGTCATCAACGGCCTGTTGGAGGGCTGCCACGATCACTGCATGATGTGCAGCCTGGACCGGGACGGCCGGAACCGTTGCCCATTCCGTAAAACCCTGGACGCCATACCTAACGACGTGGAGCTCCGCGAGGACGGAGACTGCCCCTACTACACGGTGATTTGAGGTGACATACATGGACGACAAGCTCTATTACATCAAACGGGACGCCAGGACGAAGGACGGCAAGGACGCCCCATGGCTGATGAACTACAAGGACAGCGGCCTGACGGAAGTTGCGGCCGATGGTACACGGCAGTCGGTGTACACCTGCCTGTGGGGATGCCGCATGCAGGATGCCAAGCCCTTCGAGGACGAGGGCCTTGCCCGGAGCATGGCCAAGAAGATCGGCGGCTGCGTCGTGATCAGCGTGAAGAAGGAGGGTGTACGATGACCTGGGCACAGAAGATCGTGGAGCAGTATGGCCAGGAATATGTGCTGCGGCAGCTTGCGGAGGAATCCGCGGAGCTGTGCCAGGCGGCATTGAAGCTGGTTCGGGTGATGAACAACGAGACGCCGGTCACTCAGGCAGACGCCCAGAACCACCTGTTGGAGGAGATCGCCGACGTGGAGGTCATGCTGAACGTGCTGAAATCGGCGGTGCTGAATGATCGCGGCGTGGGCAAGGTCTCGGAAATCTACCGCAGGAAGGAAGCCCGCATGATCGAGCGCATGGTCGAGACGGACGAGCCAGGGAGGGCAGAAGCATGACGGAGAAGAAGCCACGCCCCAGGAAGCAGCTCGTCCATGGTGAGCTGATGGACAAGAAGGCCGTCTCCAAGGCCGTGCACGTCAGCGCGGCCAAGCTGACCAGCTACAGGAACTATCACCGCTGCTCCCTGGAGGAGGCCTACGACCACTTTAAGGCGAACGAGCAGGAACGGACGGCGGAGGTGGTCGAAAAGCTGCTGTTGATTCTCTCCCCAGCGTAGGGAGCGGTTGACAAAACCCGGTTTTCATTTCCGTTTTGCGGTCATTTGGCCGCCTTGACGGTGACTTTTTCCTGTGGTAAAATCTTATCGTGAATTCGCGCGCCTGAGATACGGCGCGCGTTTTCTTTGCGCTTCACCTCCGGGCGGTGGGGCGCTTTGCTTTTGCCCGAACCCTAATCATAGCAATACGTGAGGAAGGAGGAAAATCGGCTCGGCGCCCCACTCCTTGACGCCGAGGATCAAAGCGAACCCGCCAAGTTCGCATGACCGATCAACAAGGAGGTTTTTTTCATGTTCTCACGTATCAAGGCGAGGTTCAAGGCGAACCCGTCCACATATTACGCTATGTCCATCGCCGCCACATGGGCTGGCGCCGGTTCTTTCATCGTCGGGACTCAGATCGCGTCCAACTTCGGTATATTCCCATGGCTGCTGTGGGCGCTGGGAAATACGCTGACCTGCATCGTCTTCGGGCTGCTGGCCCAGCGATTCCCGAAGCTGCGCGAAGTGGCCAAGAGCAGGCCTGTGCAGATCCTCATGGGTCTCATGTGCATCTTCCAAATCTGGGTGAACATGAACGGCATCTACGAGATGCTGGCGCCGACGGCCATCGGCAGCACAGCGGCCTATATCATCGTGTACGCCCTGTCGGCGTTTTTCATTGTGTTCTACCTCAAGCGGGCGACCTTCCGCAACGTGGCCACGGATAACTTCTCATGGCTGATCGTCTACCTGATGATCGGCGGCCTGGTCATCTATTCCATGGTGACCAACGGCGTCCATGGTATTTCCACGGTCATCGACCCGGTACAGATCAAGGCGAAGGGCTGGCTGTGCGTCACCCTGGCCTTCGGCGCGTTCTTCTATCCCACCTTTTGGGAACTGCTGGACTACAATGACAAAAACGAGGACGGCACCGGCAAGATCGAAATGACCAGGCCATTTGTCATGGGTGGGCTGTTGTTCGGCTTCTACCTGCTGTTCGTGCTGGCCGGCGCGTTCACCACCTACTCGCCCACCGTCGATCTGGTCAAGGGAATTCTGGTTTCCCTGGTGGCCATTTCCTCCCTGTCTTCCTTCCTGTACGGTTCCATGGTCAACTTCGGCAAGAGGATCGGCGTCGCGGTTGACGTCGTTGCGGTGGCCTCCTGGCAGCTCCTGGTGCCTATGGGCGTCATGGGCGTTTGGACACTGATGCAGAACGTGCGTATCTGGATGGTGCTGGCCATGTTCGCGGCGGCACTGATCTGGTGGGTAGTCGAACGCCGGAAGGCGGTGTCGGCATGAAGCGTGTCCTCGGCAGGAAGCAGAGCTCCGACAACGCGACCTGGCTGGAGGCCATGGCGCATATCGAAGATTACGTCACCCGGCAGGAAGTCGAATCCTATGCCGAGTGGGCTGTCGAGCGCATCCGCGAAGCCATCGTAGGCAAGACCGCTGCCTATGCCTGGTCGGGCGGTAAAGACAGCATCGTCCTGGGTGATCTCTGCCAGCGGGCAGGGCTCTCCCGGGGCTTTTTCGCATACTCAGACCTGGACTATCCCGAATTCGTGCGCTGGTGCATGAAGCACAAGCCCCAGGGCGTCGAGCCGCTTCACACCGGCTACAACCTGGACTGGCTGGCCCAGCACCAGGAATTGATCTTTGCCACGGGACAGCTCGGCCAGCGTTGGCACCTCATCAACCAGCGCGGGCCCTTCACCGAAATGTACTTCGTCAATCACCTGGACGTTCTGATCGTCGGCCATCGGGTGATCGACGGGAACGTGTGCGGCAAGGACGGCCTGATCGAGAAGAAGACCGGCGAGAAGCGCTACACGCCGATCTACGACTGGCCCCATGAGCTGCTGTTGGGCTACATCCACTACAACGAGCTGCCCCTCCCGCCGATCTATGGCTGGAAGGACGGATTCGTGCAGGGCACCCACGCATGGCCGGAGCGCGATCACTGCGCGACCCTCCGGCAGGGCTATTCCGAGGTCTACGACATCGACCCCTCGATCATCGTCAAGGCCGCCGAGAAGATTCCCAGCGCCGCCGACTTCCTCAGGGAGCGCATCAGCGCGACTAGCCCGAAGCAATCCAGCGGATTGCCGGGCGTAGCTGCGACGCCGCAGGCGGGGCAGCCGTCACAGCGGGAGGTGACGGCGACATGAACATCGTCTCCATTCCCCTGTCCGAACTCAAGCGCCCGGAGCGGAACGTGCGGATTCATCCGGAGAAGCAGATCAAGGAAATGATGCGCTCCCTGGATAAGTTCCAGCAGACCCGCGCCCTGGTTGTGGACGAAAACTACACGGTGCTGGTCGGCAACGGCATCCTCACCGCCATGGAGCGCATGGGGTATCAGGCCGCCGACTGCCACATCGTCACCGCCCTGTCTGAAGCCGAGAAGAAAAAGCTGATGCTGGCCGACAATCAGATCCAGCGCCTCGGTATTGATGACGCGGAGGCCTTCGACGCCATCATTGCGGAGCTGGGCAAGGACATCGACGTCCCTGGCTACGATGAAGAACTGCTCCGGCTGCTCAACACCGATGCTGAGACCGCCGACGATATGTTCAGCGGTTATGGAATCGTCGCGGACGAGCACCTGGAACAGTTTGCCCAGGCATCCGAGAAATACAGCCGCCAGGAAGAGGCTTTCGCGGCCTCTGCCGAGCAATATGTGCCAAATGGCCCCGGAAACCCGTTGCAACGGCCCTCCGAGCCGATTCATAGCGTCGGTCAAGTTTCCCATGGCGTGGAAACGGCGGTCGCGGAAACGACCATGGAGAGCATAAGCGCGCCCACGCCCCTGCAGCGCAGATTCCTGATCTGCCCGAAGTGCGGCGAGAAGATATGGTTGTGAGGTGGTAGAGATGCCGCTGAAAACCATTGAGGGCAGCATGAGCGTCGTGGAGGCGGCCCGCATGCGCGTGAAGAACGTGTTCTCCAACGGCTGCCGGGTGTACATGGCCTTCTCCGCGGGCAAGGACAGCCTGTGCATGTCTCACGTCGTGTATGACCTGATACGGCGCGGGGAGATCGACCCCAAACTGCTGACGGTGCTGTTCATCGACGAGGAGGCCATCTACGAATCCATGTATCAGATGGCGCTGCGCTGGCGAAAGCGGTTTATATCCGTCGGCGCGGAGTTCAGATGGTACTGTTTGCCGGTCCGACAGGTGTCAATTCTCCACCACCTGCAGAATAACGAGGAATGGATCACCTTCGAGCCCGGCAAGGAGGACGCCTGGGTGCGGCAGCCGCCGCCCTGGGCGATTACCCGCAGCCCATACCTTCACTACCCCGGCGAAATGAACTACCAGATGTTCTGCGAGACCATCACCGCCGACGGCATTCAGATCATCGGCCTGCGGGCTGACGAATCGGTGCAGCGACGGCAGGTCCTCGCCTCCACGAAGCTGACGCGGGGTAACCTGGCCGGGGGCAACAAGATATACCCGATCTACGACTGGAAGACCTTCGACGTGTGGATGTACATCAAGGAGTACAACCTGGACTTTCCGGAATCGTACATCGACCTTTACCGCGTCGGCGTCCCCAAGTTCAATCTACGGCTCTGTAACTTCTTCGCGGCCGAGAGCATTGCCGGCCTTCGGCATATCGCCCAGACGGACGCGAAGTTGTGGGCCCAGATCGAAAAGCGGGAGCCGAACGCATACCTGACCCTTCTGTACTGGGACAGTGAAATGTTCAAGCGGAGCACCCGCAAGCGGCGGGAGCTGGAAGGCGAACCTACCAAGGATTACAAGGCCCTCTGCGAGGAAATGCTGATTCGGCATCCCTCCCGCTACTTCACCAATCCCAGCACACAGTTCACGGCGACGCACTACCGCAAGTTCCTCATCAGCAACGGCACGTTCATGCAGCCATGGCATTACCGCCGGATGCACGACGCGCTGATCGCCGGAGATCCGAAACTGCGGACGCTGCGCGCCTTGTACACGGCGGTCTTCGGCGATTACGTCAGCGACGCCCGCACTTCCCTGGAGAAGGGAGGTGAAGCGCATGGCTGACATGGATCTGTTCGCGCCGCTGTCCTCCCTGCAATGGGTGGACCGCGACCAGCTTCACGCCAACGACTACAACCCGAACAAGGTGTCCGAGGACAACCTGCAGCTCCTGATCCAGTCCATTCTGACCAACGGCTGGACGCTGCCCATCGTCGTCAGGCCGGATTACACCATCATCGACGGTTTCCATCGGTGGACGGTGGCCGGGCGGGAACCCTTGAAGACACGGCTCGGCGGCAAGGTGCCGGTGGTGGTCGTGGACCATGGCTCGGACGTCAATGCGGACATCTACGGAACGATCACGCACAACCGCGCCCGCGGCGTTCACCTGTTGGAGCCGATGAAGGCCATCGTCCAGCGGTTGATCGACGAGGGCAAGAGCGTGCCGGAGATCAGCAAGCAGATAGGCATGGGTCCGGAGGAAATCTTCCGGCTGTCCAACTTCTCCCGTGAGGAATTCCTGGACATGATGATCGGCGATCACAACCAGCACTCACGGGCGCAAATGCAGATCAAGGTCTAACGATGCGGCTGGGGATCGCTGGAAAGGCGGTTTCCAGCCTATTCATTTCAACCCTATGGGGAATCGGTTTGAACCATGGAAAACGATGGAGGGGCCGTTGCAACCCCTCGGAGCATCAATAAACGGGGTGGTGATGTGGCACAGAAACGCGACGGGCCCAATTGGAAGAAGATAAAGGCGGAGTATGTGCGCGGCGGCATCTCCCAGCAAAAGCTGGCCGACAAGTACAGCGTTCCTATCCGCACGATCAAGGAACATGCCCGAAAAGAAAAGTGGTTGGAGCTTCGGAAAGAGGCTTGCACCAAAGCTGCACAAAAGATGGTCCAAAAAACCGCCGATATCCAGGCCGACACCGTGGCCAGGATGCTCCAGATGCAGAGCGAGGCGGCGTTGGCCATCTACGGCAAGCTGCTGGGTACGCTCCAATCCTTTCCTGACGGTGTAGGCACCAAGAACGTGCGCGAGACTGTGGAGGTCAAAAAAATCAAGGTCAATGGCGAGGAGCGCGAGTTCCCCCTGCACAAGACCTTCACCAATGACCTGGAAGCCGTCGTCCGCTCCATGACTTCGTTGGCCAGGCTGTACGGCATCGACGCGGCCTCGCAGATTTCGCGGGAGCGCTTCGAGCTTCAGAAGCAGCAGGGCGGCGGGGCTGACGACACCGACACCTTCAACGAGAACATCCTGTCGATTGCGGAGCTTATCAACCATCCCCTGCCGGACAGGACGATGGAGCAGGTGGAAGCGCCTGCGCCGGAGGCCGAACCAAAGGATGGTGATGGTGCATGATCGGCTACGCGCCTCTGTGCGAAAAGCAGAGCCAATATATCAGGCGCTCCCTGACCTGCTGGCTGAACGTGGCCGAGGGCGGGAAACGCGCCGGCAAGAACGTGATGAATATTATCGCCTGGGCGGCGACGTTGGAGAATCACCCCAACAAGCTGCACCTGGCGGCTGGCGTCTCGATCTCCGCCGTGAAGCTGAACATCCTGGACAGCGACGGCCTGGGGCTGACGCACATATTCAAGGGGCGCTGTCGCGAGGGCCAGTACAAGGACCGCGACGCGCTTTTCATCAAGACCCGCACCGGAGAGAAGATCGTTCTGATCGCGGGCGGCGCGGACAATGGCAGCGAGGCCAAGATCAAGGGCCAGACCTACGGCAGCGTGTACATCACCGAGGCCAATGAATGCTGCGAGGCCTTCGTCAAGGAGTGCTTCGCCCGAACATTGTCCAGCAAGGACCGCAAGATATTCATGGACCTCAACCCCAAGGGGCCGCAGCACTGGTTCTACGTGGACCTGCTGAACTTCTACGACAAGAGCTTCGCCGAGGGCTTGATCACCGGCTACAACTACGGGCACTTCACGGTGCTGGACAACCTGTCCATGAGCGATCAGCAGCTCCGCGATCTGCTGCTGTCCTATGACCGGAAGTCCTTCTGGTTCGTGGTGGACATCCTCGGGCTTCGGACAGCGCCGGAGGGCGTGATCTACGATATGTGGTCCGCCATCGAGAACACCTACACCGAGCCGCCGGCCGATGGCTGGAAGTCGGTGTGTACGCACTACGTCGGCATCGACTACGGCACCAGCAACGCCACGGCCTTCCTGGACACCTGGGACGACGGCACGACCTACTGGATCGACCGCGAGTATTACTACGATGGCCGGAAGGAGCGCAAGCAGAAGACCGACGAGCAGTACGCCGACGACCTGGACGCTTTCCTGGACGGAAACCGGGACGCGATCATCGTGGTGGACCCCTCGGCGGCCTCGTTCATTACGGTGCTGCGCAACCGCGGCTACATGATCAAGGAGGCGGACAACGCCGTGCGGGATGGCCTGCGCGTCGTGTCCACCCTGATGAACAAGCGACTTATCCGCGTCCGTGCCGATGCCTGCCCGAATCTCATTCGCGAGATCAGCGGCTATGTGTGGGACGAAAAGGCGAGGATGCGCGGCGAGGAGCAGCCCGTGAAGGTAGACGACCACGCCTGCGACGCGCTGCGCTACGTGATCAAGACCACCGCCAGCAGATGGCGGATATCCGCATGAAGGGAGTAATCGACAATGAGCAGGAGAAGCGCACGACGCGCAAAGGGCCAGCGGGTGCAGCCCGTGGCGAGGAACCCCACCGAGGTCAAGCCCAGCGGCGGCATCACCCTGGATAGCTTCACCAATCCCTTCGCCCGCCTGGGCGTTGGCCAGACCAATCTGCTGGAGGCCGCGGAGTATCCGCTGACCAGGTTGACGCAGAACTATCCGCTGCTGAACAGCCTGTACCGCAATGACTGGATTGCCCGGCGCGTGATCGACACGATCCCCGAGGACATGCTGAAAAACTGGTTCGACCTGCAAAGCCAGCTCTCGCCGGAGCAGATCAGCCAGTTTGACACACTCGTCCGCAAGAGCCACTTGAAGAAGCATCTGCTGGAAGGGCTACGCTGGGGCAGGCTGTTTGGCGGCGCTGCCGGCATCATCGTGATCGAAGGCCAAGAGGACATGCTGGACCAGCCCCTTGACCTGGACACGATCCTGCCAGATCAGTACAAGGGCCTGATCATTGCCGACCGATGGAGCGGCGTCTATCCTGACAGCGGTCTGGTGCAGGACCTGGGCGACCCTGACTTCGGGACGCCTGAATACTACACCTTCTCCATGTCGGAGACGGATATGGCCTTCGGCGTCCGCGTCCACCACAGTCGGGTGATCCGGTTCATGGGGCGCGATCTGCCTTATATTGAGCGCACCGCGGAGAACTACTGGGGCATGAGCGAGTTGGAGCACGTCTATACGGAGCTGAACAAGCGCAACACCACCAGCGAGAACATCGCGCAGCTCATCTTCCAGGCCAACATCCGCACGTACAAGATGGCTGACCTCGGCCAGATGCTGGCGGCCACACAGCCGGAAATCCAGAAGCGGCTGTATCAGGTGATGACGATGCAGAACTTCCTGCTGTCCAACATGGGCATGAACGTGATGGACAAGGAGGATTCGCTGGAAACCCACCAGTACACGTTTGCCGGTCTCAACGACATCTACGAATCGTTCATGCTGGACATCGCCGGTGCTGCGGAGATTCCCGTCACGCGGCTGTTCGGCCGTTCTCCCGCCGGGCTCAACTCCACGGGCGAGAGCGACCTGACCAACTACTACGACAAGATCAAGCAGAGCCAGGAAAGCGTCCTGCGCCCCGTGCTGGAAAAGCTGCTGCCGATCCTGTGCATCAGCGTGTGGGGCATGGTGCCCGATGATCTGGACTTCGACTTCAATCCCGTGCGTGATACCTCCGAGGAGGAACGCGCCAACCTCATCCAGCAGGGCAGCGCAGCCATCGTCAGCGTATTCCAGAGCGGCCTGATCTCCCAGAAGACGGCGCTCAAGGAGCTGCGGCAGAGCGGCGCGACCTACGGCATGTGGTCGAACATCACGGACGAGGACATCGACAAGGCCGACGACGGCACCGATGCCGGTATGGACGAGTTGGGCATGGGCGGGCTGTTGCCTCCCGCGCCCGATCAGGGAGGTGAAGCCGATGAACAGGCTGGACAGGCTGTTCCTGCGGATAGCGCGGACAAGCCGCTGGAAGATGCGGCAGTCGGCGCTGGATAGGCGGTCTGACGAGCGAAGCATGGCGAGAGTGTGCCTGCGATTCGACTCCTCAACCGAAGACGCCAAGCAGAAGTGGATCACCGTCAATGGCACTCATGTTCCTGTCGGAGAGGGCGGAAAGATCACGGGCGGGCCCTCAAAGCTGAGGAAAGAATCCGAGAATCGCCGAGGCGGCAAAGGTGGAAAAGTCACATCTGCCCCGTCTGCTACCGGTGCCAATAAGCTTGCCAGAGGCTTCACGCCTAGCAGGGCAAAGGAACACGAAAAGCATCGCAAAGCCCAATACCCGGAACTTTCCCCAAAGCAGTACGAGCAGAGAGGAATTGATCTGTGTGAGCAGAAGGTCGGCGGGGACATTGATGGCTTTGTCAACAGTGCCGGTAACATAGTACGTTACCGCAAATCGACAAATGAGCTGGCTGTCGGCCATCCTCAGAACGGATTGTTCTCGCTGTATAAGCCCAAGAGCAACCCTGAAGCCGGATACGCATACTTCAAGGCCCAGAAAGAGGCAGCGCAGAAAGCAGAAAAAGCTGGGAAAAAACGTTGACTGCGCACTTTTGATTTGGTATTATCTATAGGTGAGGTGATGCCAGATGGTTAACGATAAGGTCTTTAACGAGGACGGAGAACTGCTTACCTGCACCTGCCCTGTTTGCGGTGCACTTGCATATCCGTATCCTGAGAGTTATCGTGCCTGCAAGCAATGCGGATGGATGGACGACAGCTATCAAGCCGAACACCCAGACGAGGATAACTTGCTGAACTTCATGTCCCTGAATCAGGCGAGGGATGCATGGAAAGCAGGCCAGCCGATACAGTAATCCCACACAAAATTGCAGTTCGCTGCGGCGGGCTGCTTTTTCGTGCCCGAAGAGAGGTGATACGATGGCATACCCGAAGCTGCCTGATGTCCTGCCCCCTCCGAATTCTCCGGAGTATGTAGCCCTCGCCCGGGAGATCGCAGTGAAGACCGGCGCAGCGAAGAATGCCCCGCGCACCTACTTCATCGCCGAGCGCAGGAAGGCCGAGCGGAAATACCAACGGCTGATCAGCAAGCTGTTGAAGAAGGCCGAGGACGAGGTGGCCAAGCTGACCGACCCCACGCCGGACGCGATTATCCGCGTGCTGACGCAGATCGCCTCCTCGCCTACCTTCCAGCACATGGCCGAGGAAGCGGCCAGACAGACGGTGACGATGCTGGCCGTGGGCATGAAGCGCTCCTGGAGGGCAGCAGCCGCGGCGTCCAGCCAAGGCCGCCTGATCTACCAGGCGCTCATGAAGGAGACCACGGGCACGGCGCTGGGCCAGTCCATCAGCGCCATCGTCGCCGAGAACTCCAAGCTGATCGTCACCTGCCCCCACGACATGGCGCTGCGCTTCTCCAAGCTGGCGAGACAGCGCGAGTTCGAGGGCGTCAGGCCGGACGAGATCACCAAGGAGATCATGAAGGAGGCCAAGCACCTGCGCGAGTTCGAGGCGCGGCGAATCGCCCGCACCGAATCGGCCAAGGCCTCCACCGCGCTCGTTCAGTCCAGGGCAGAACAACTGCACCTGGACTTCTACATCTGGCGCTCTGCTCACGATTCCCGCGTCCGCGCCCAGCATGCGGCGATGGACGGCGTGATCTGCCGATGGAGCGACCCGCCAGACCCCGAATCAATGGCCGGTGAACGGAGCTATGGCCGATACCATCCCGGCGGCATATTCAACTGCCGGTGCATTGCGCTTCCGATCATCGCCCTTGAGGATATCAATTTCCCGGCGAAGGTTCATGTCTCCGGGCATATTGAAACGATCAGCTCCCTGGCCAAGTTCAAGGAGCGGTTCGGAATAGCAGCGTAAAGGAGGATTCCAGACGATGAAGAGTAAGACCAGCGCCACTATTACCCCTGACGTTGAAACGGCTGGAAAGGCCGTTGCAACGCCCGAAGCGCCCATCTCCAACGAGAAGGTTGTTGCGGACGCTGTGGAGGCCTTCGACGTGCGTCCGTCCGAGACGGTGAGCATCGTCGCCGGCAACCGCGTCCTGTTCCTGGGCGAAGGGCTCAAGGAGATCAGGATTACGAGGTGATGCACCAATGAGGGCGTACTATGGCTCCAGGCTATCGCCGAATCAGACGGAAACGCCGGAGGGCTTCCTGATCTGTCTGAACGTGCCGATTGCACGGACGGGCACACAGACCTATCTGCGCTCGGAGCTAGGTTTCGCAGATGACCCGACCGGCCTGGTCGATGTCATCCGCACCGAGGAAGAGGTTTTCTCCCCGGCGACCATTGCCTCGTTCGAGGGCAAGCCCGCCACCGAGGATCACCCGCCCGTCGAGGTGAAGCCCGACAACATTTCTGCCTATGATCGGGGGCACGTTCAGAACGTGCACCGGGGCACCGGCGATGAAAGCGACCTGCTGATCGCCGATCTCTACATCACGTCGCCGCCGCTGATCGACGCGATCAGGAGCGGGCGGCTGCGTGAAGTCTCCTGCGGCTATGACTGTGAGTATCGTATGGACGAGCAGGGCCGCTTGTATCAATGCGGCATACGCGGGAACCATGTTGCGGTTGTATCGGCCGGCCGCGCAGGTCCCCGCGTTGCTATAAAGGATTCCGGAGGCGGCAGCCCCAGAGGGGTCTGCCGGTCTGGGCAAAGCCCAGACTGCCGACGTTGGCAATCGAAGATTGACCAACGCGGCACCCATGAGGAATCCAACACACCTACAGAAAGGGGCAATAAGACCATGGCTAAGAAGACCAATTCCCTGTTCAGCCGCATGTTCGCTGGCTGGGCAAAGGACGCCGACCCCCAGGAAGTTGCCGACGCGATCGAGGAAATCGCCGCTTCTTCCGACACCGAGCCCGAAGCCGCTCCTGCCCCCGCTGCCTCCGATTGCGGCGCGGGCGAATCCAAGGATGGCGGCGAGGAAGTGCTGCAGCAGCTTGTGGCTGCCGTGGCTGCGCTGACCGAGAAGGTCAATGCGCTGACCACCGCCCACGACGAAGACCCCGCTCCCGCGCCTGCCGCCGATGAGGACGCGCTGGACGCGCTGGAGGAGGAAGTCAAGGGCGACGAGGATCCCGGCACTCTGGAGGACCAGGAGGAATCCCACACCGTCCCCGCCGATGAGCTGCCCGAGGAAACTACTGACGAGGACGAAGTGACCGCCGACGAGGACGGCCCTGAGGCTCCCGCCAGCTCCCTGCCCGAGAACCCCATCCCCGGCGCTGACCGCGCTGTGGCGCTGGCCGCCATTCGGGCGATCAAGCCCATCATCGCGAAGCTGCCCGCCGCGCAGCGCAAGGCCGCTGCTGACGCCGCCGCGAAGCAGATCCGCAAGGCCATCGGCCGCGACGCCAGGGCCCGCACCAACGGCTATGCCGCCATCAACCAGACGATGCGGCAGAAGGCCAAGGCGAAGGATTCCAAGGCCCGCGTCGATCAGGGCCAGATCGGCAAGAACATCATGGCCTCTCGTAATCCCCATTACAAGAAGGCCTAATCCAGAAGGAGGTACAGAACTATGGCTGGCAAGGCTTATGGCAAAACTCTTCCCTTCGGCTTCCGTGGCGCTGTGTCCCGGCAGCCTGACACCCTGATCCAGTCCTACACCAACGTCGGCACCGCCAACATCCCGTTCGGCGCGCCCGTGGTGTACGACGCCACCAACAAAGGCGTTCGTGCCCTGAAGTCCACCGACAGCGACGCGACGGCCATCATCGGCATCGCGGTGCGGCGCATGGGCCAGCCCTATGCGGACAGCGCCGACGGTTGGTACTACAAGACCGGCGATACCGTGGACGTCCTGGTCCGCGGCAGCATCGCCGTGGAGCTTAAGGCCATCACCGGCATCGCCGCCCGTGGCCAGGTGTACGCTGATCCCACCGACGGTGAGCTGACCAGCGTCTCCACCAACAATCTGGCGGTGCCGAACACCAAGTTCGCCACCGGCAACTTCGACAGCAACAAGGTCGCCGAGATCACCATCCTCGCGCGGTCCATTTAAGGGAGGTACACGACAATGGCCAAGAAGAATGCTCAGTACCCGGTGCTGAAAGTCCCCGTCAATGACGGCCTGCCGGGCAACTTCATGATGGACGCTTCTTCCGTCAGCGGCGGCCTGGCTTTCCTCGTTGGTGAGCTGGAAAAGCGCGACGAGAAGCTGCATGAGCCCCTCACTTCCATCACCTGGCCGCGCGACATGCCCGTGAAGACCGGCGGCGGCTGGGTTGACAGCGTTTCCGTGATGGACGTCTCCTACGCCTCCGGCGAGGGCTCCAACGACGGCCTGATCGGCAACGAGTCCAACGACCTGCCCATGATCCAGGCGGACATCGGCAAGGACAACTACCGCGTGTTCCAGTGGGGCCACATCGTCTCCGTGCCGCTGATCGACCAGCAGAAGCTGCAGAAGATCGGCCGCAGCCTGGATGACATCCTGAACCGCGGCCTGCATCTGGTCCATGACAAGATGCTGGACAAGAACGTTTACACCGGCATCGCCAAGGCCGGCAGCTACGGTCTGGTCAACGATCCGCTGATCTCCACCGTCACCGCCGCGCCTCACACCTCTGGTGGCTCCGACACCCAGTGGGCGGGCAAGACCCCGGATGAGATTCTGGCCGACGTCAACCGCGTGCTGCTGGCCACCTGGCAGGCTTCCGAGTACGACCTGTCCGGCATGGCGAACCACCTTCTGGTTCCCCCGCCCCAGTACACGCTGCTGGTGTCCACCAAGGTCGGCGTGACCGGCGACAAGTCCATCCTGCAGTTCCTGCTGGAGAACAACCTGGGCAAGAACCAGGGCAACGACCTGTTCATCGCGCCCAGCGTGTGGTGCGTTGGCGCGGGCACCGGCGGTGCTGATCGCCTGGTTGCCTACTGCAACAACGAGGACCGCGTCCGCTTCGACATCACCGTGCCGCTGCAGCGCATGCTGACCCAGGCCAGCGCCGAGCACCTGGCCTACCTGACCCCCTACGTCACCCAGTTCTCCGAGCTGCAGTGGCCGTATCGTCAGCACGCCATCTACATGGACGGCATCTGATGCTCAACTCTTGAGGTGCCAGCCTGCCTCGTGACAGGCTGGCCTGATTTTGATTGGAGGTAAACCGTATGCGCGCATACTGCAAGAATCAGACGTTCCTGCTGGTGGCCATGGATGGCTCCCAGATGACCACCAAGGCCAACGACTTCAACGAGATTCCGGAGAAGTTCACCAGCGACCCGACCTTCAAGATGGCCGTGGCTGCCGGCGCTCTGGAGCCCTTTGAGACCGCCAGGCAGGGCGACGCCATCGAGAAGAAGGCGAACGCCAAGAAGAGCAAAGGTGCTGATGACCAGTGATCGGCATCACTCCGCAGCAGGCTTTCGCCGTCGCCTCGAATATCGTTGATGGCGATAATCCCCCGTTCACCTGCGAAGACTTCCGCACCCTGATGCCCGCGTTCACCGTGGACATCATTTCCGACGTGCAGCTCCAGCACTTCATCGACATGGCCAACGCCGTGGTGAAGGAGGCCCGCTGGCTGTCGCTCTGGAAGGAGGGCATGCGGCTGTACATCGCCCACTTCGTGACGCTGTTCATCGAAGCGCCTCCGGAGGGAGTGACACGGCAGCAGCTTATCAACGCTGGGCGGTTGCAGGGCAACAAGACCAACAAGAGTGTCGGCCAGGTGTCCGTTGGCTACGATAACGGCAGCCAGGCGACGCAGGACCTTGAAGGATGGGCGGCTTGGAAGCTGACCACCTACGGCGTCCAGTTTGCCACCTACGCCCGCATGATCGGCAAGGGCGGTATGTTCGTCCGGTAGGAGGTGACCGCCATGGGAGTGTACGTCAAGATCAGCGGCGAGGGGCTGGGCGATCTCAAGGGCGCCATCGACTTCCTGAAGAACAACCGCGTCCTGGTCGGCATCCCCGGGGCCAGTGGCGGGAGCCACGGCGAAGTCACCAACGTCGAGCTGGCGTTCATCCACACCAACGGCAGCCCGCGCCTGAGGATCCCGGCGCGTCCGTTCCTGGAACCGGCCATCGAAGAGGCCAAGGATAAGATCGAGGGCCGCATGAAAGCTTCCACCGAAGCTGCCATAAGCGGCGACATCGGCGCGGCCATGGGCGAGCTGGAAAAGGCCGGAATATACGGTGAAAACGCCGTCAAGGAATACTTCACCTGCGGGCACTTTGCCCCCAACGCGGGCATTACCGTGGAGGGCGGCTGGATGTGGAACAGGATCGCGCACAAGCCCTTCAAGGTGAAGGGCAAGGGCAGCTCCACGCCGCTGATCGACACCGGCAGCCTGCGATCTTCCATCACTCACGTTATCGAGCAAAAATAGGAATCGCGCGCGCTTCCCGCGCACGAGATGGGAGGTGATTTGAATGGCTCTGTCTCCCGATGTGACCGAGCTGCTGGTTGACCCTGATCTCGGCGCGCAGGAATTCACCGTGCGCCGCAGGACGGGCAAATGGCAGTCAGGCCGCATGGAAGTGGTCGAGGACACGACCTTCACGGCCATCGGCGTCATACAGCCGCCGTCCTCGGAAGAGCTGCAGTTCTTCCCGGAGGGCGAACGGCGCAAGGGCATCGTCGCCATCTACACCCAGACCATGCTCCACCTGACCGAAGACGAGGAAATCGCCGATGATGTGACCTGGCACGACGAGGCCTACAAGATCATCCGGGTGGACCGCTGGGATGATTACGGCTACTGCGTGGCCTATGCGCAGAAGAGGTGACGGCCATGACGCAGAGACAGTTGGAAGACCTGTTCTGGCGGGCAACCGTCCTTTGCCTGGGCCTCGACCCCGACAGCGAGGATGAGGCCGTACACAAGCGCGTCCGGATAAGCTGGCCCACCAGCGAAACCGGCAACAGCAATTGGGGGCGCGACGAGAACGTCGTGTTCCTCCGGATTTCCCCTGGCTACGATTCCTACGGCTCGGTGCATGACATCGATCATGTCTATGACCCCGAAACCGACACGCAAAAGGAAGTCGTGCGCTACCACCGCAGCCACCGTATCGTGTGGGTATGCTATGGGCCCGACTCGGATAACGACGCGGACACCATCAGAATCGGCATTGTGCGCGACGCCGTGCATTCGATGCTGAAAGCCCACAACGTGGCCATACAGCCGCATCTGCGCGACCCGGTCCGCGTTCCTGAACAGGACGAGACCGGCGAGTGGTGGGAACGCTGCGACCTCGAAGCCGACTTCTACCAGCTCGTGACCAGGGAATACCCGGAAGACTTCATCGACACCGCGCCCAACATCAATGTCCAAAACGGATAAGGAGGTAACCCACTATGTCCAAGCTCAAGATTGACGACATCGTGAATGTCGTCGTATCCACTGCCGGCGCCGCCACTCCCCGGGAGGGCTTCAATGTCGGCTTGATCGTCGGCGTTTCCAACCACATCACCGTGGCTGATCGCTGCAAGGTCTATTCCAGCCTGGAATCCATGATCGACGATGGCTTCCTGACCACCGACCCGGAGTACCTGGCCGCGACCAAGTACTTTGCCCAGAATCCCGCCCCGCAGAAGGTCGTCATCGGCGTGAAGAACACCGCCGACGGCGCGAATGAGAGCTGGGTGGACGCCATCACCGCCTGCAGGCAGAAGAATGGCCAGTGGTACGGCGTGTATGTCGCGTCCGCCACGGCGCTGACCACTGCCGAGCACCAGGCGATCGCGGCCTACGTCGAGACCGTCATCGCGTCCTATTTCTTTGAGGACAGCACTGCCGCTGACCTGACCACCGCCACCACGGACGTGTTCTCTGTGCTGAAGGGCCAGAGCTTCAAGCGCACCTTCGGGCTGTACTCCGCCACGAAGTACGCGGGCGCGGCCGCGATGGGCTTCGCCATGGGCGCGAACGACGGCACCGCCGGCAGCGCCTACACCATGGCCTACAAGACCCTGGCGGGCGTCACCCCCGACGACCTGTCCGAGACCGACGTGGCCAACCTCAAGGCCAAGAACGCCAACTACTACGTCAGCCGCGGTTCCTACATCGTGCTGGAGACCGGCGTCACCGCGAACGGCACTTGGTTTGACGAGGTGATCGGTCTGGATCAGCTGGCCAACGACATGCAGATCGCCTGCATGGACGTGCTGGCGAAGACCCGCACCAAGGTGCCCTACACCAACGCCGGCGCGCTTCAGTTCGTCGTGGCCTGCAACGAGGCCTGCGAGGGCGCCCTGCGTCGCGGCTTCCTGGCTCCCGGCGTCTGGGAGCAGGCGTCCGTGCTGGACCTGGAGACCGGCGACATGCTGGAGGGCGGCTACCTGGTACAGGCGGAGCCAGTGACCGAGCAGAGCGCAGCGAACCGTGCTCTGCGCATCTGCCCGCCGATCTACGCCTGCGTCAACCTGGCTGGCGCGATCCACTCCGTGACCATCAAGGTCAACGTGCAGTAATGAAGGGAGGACAATAATATGGCGATTACGACCTATAGCTTTGCCGATGTCTCCATGGTCATCTCCGATCCCCAGGTGGGCAAGCTGACCATTACCGGCGAGGGTGTCGGCTCCATCTCCATCGCCCGGGCCAACGACATGACCCAGCACGACGTGGCAGCGGACGGCTCCACCATGATCTCCAAGGTGGTGACCGAAAACGGCACCATTGCCATCGCGCTGCAGCAGACCAGCCCCGCCCATCGCTGGCTGAAGAAGTGGCTGGCCTACAAGGTCTCCGCGCCTACGGAGCAGTGGGCCACCACCACCGCGGTGCTGAACTTTCCCGCCTTTGGCGAGACCATCAACATCTCCGGCATCAGCCCCCAGAAGCGGGCGGACGCCGCCTTCCAGGCCGCAGGTCAGCAGGTGACCTGGAACCTGATGGCCGCACGGATCGTCGGCTAAGCGCTGAGCGCAGAGTTGAGAGTGGAGCTTTGAAGCGGCCGCTCTCAACTCTGATATTCGACTGAAAGGAGATTTTAACCGTGTCCAATACCGAGCTATTCAACCGGGTGACCATCAAGGATCAGGACTACATCATCCAGAAGTTTGACGCCAGGACGGGGCTGAAGCTGGCCCGCCTGATCATGGCGAAGGCCCAGCCCCTCATTCCCCTGCTGGCCGAGCAGAAGGACGGCCCGTCCGCAATGGGCACCTATGACGCGGTATTCGCCATTCTCGGCCACCTGACGGATGAGGATATCGACGCCCTGGTGGACAAGTGCCTGCGCGTCTGCTACGCCGACCTTCCCGCCGGCAGGCAGCCCGTCATCGACGAGACGGGGCACTACGGCGTCGAGGACATCGAGTATGATCCCGTTGCGACGGTCATGCTGTGCTTCGAGGCGATCAAGTGGGGCGCCTCGGGTTTTTTCGACGGGAACAGCTCGCTTTCGAGCCTGTTTCAGAAATAGACTGGATCGTGGCCGAGCCAGCGAACTACGACCCGTACCTGTTCGCCCCGGTGGCTGCCGGGATCTGGAAGCAGCATGAGCTGTGGGACGGGACCTACACGCTCGACGACCTCCTGGACGTACATGAGATGATGGCCGTAAAGGCCGAAAACGAGAGGCGTCATCAGGAGATGCTGGATATGCGGCGGAATTTATGATGTCGCCCCGCGTGCTCGCCTTACGGCGGCCCGCGGGTTTCGGGCGAGACTTGCACTGCGTGCTGCGCTTTCGCCCCCAGTCCGGCAAAGCCGGACGCTATATGAGTGAGGTGATACGATGTCCGATACCATCAAGGATTATCTGGTAGGCTTTGGCTTTGACGTGGACGACAGCGGCGCCGGCCAGATCGAATCCATGCTGACGGAGCTGGACAGCATCGTAAGGAATCTGGCCCAGGTGCTGACCCAGGCGACCGAAAAGATGCAGGGCTTCGTGTCCAATGTACAGTCCCAGGCCCAGGCTGCCGGACAGTCCTCCGGCGACGTGGAGGGCCTTGCGGACAACACACGCCGCTTTTCCGAGGAGGCCGACGGCGGCTCCAGGGCCGCGTCGGCCCTTGGGAAGCTGCTGTCCGCGCTGGGCGGGAACGCCTCCCAGGCGGGCTCCGGGCTGTCCAGTGCTGGCGAAAGCGCGTCATCTGCCGCGAACAAATTGTCCGACGTGAGCAGGAGCGCGTCCGAGGCGAAGGAAGGTCTGTCCGGCGCGTCGGAGCAGATCGACCAGACCGGCGAAAGTGCCGACAAGGCTTCTTCTGCGGTGGATGGCCTGTCCAACGCCCTGAAAACCGTGCAGGGCGTGCTCAAGGCGATCGCCGGGGCCGCCGTGGTCAATAAATTCCTGTCCATCGCCCGGGAGCTATACGAGTACGACCAGGGTCTGGCGGAGACGGCCAAGTCCCTTGGCAAGACCACTGAGCAGGCCCGCGCCCACACCAAGGCGCTGGAGGCCATGGGCAAGACCTACGATGAGGTCCAGAAGGACAAGAAGCTCAAGGCCACCTACGACGAGCTGGTCGCCATCGGCGAGAGCATGGCCCTGCCAGAGGCGGAGGACGGCATCGACAACATCGGCGCGATGGTGGATTCCTTCACAAGGCTCAAGATGATAGGCTCCTACGCCATGCAGTGGCTTTACCACACGGTTCAGGACGTGGCCTCCGGCCCCCTGCGCCGCTTCAAGGAGACCATCGACGAGATCGCGGACCTGTTCAAGACGAACCTGCCGAAGCTGACGCTGGCGGGCGGGCACATACTCGACGGCGTGCTGCGCATCGTCTCCGCGTTTGCCAAGGGCGCAGTGAAGATCGTGGAGTTCCTTGGCAAGCTGCCCGGGCCCATGAAGCTCATACTCGGATTGATCGCAGCCGCCGGGATACTGATCAAGACCGGTCCCTTCGGCTGGATGGTCACCGTGCTGACCTCCATCGGATTGCTGCTGGACGACTTCTTCGGCTACCTGGAGGGCGAGAACGCCGCGCTGGGCCCGTTCTGGGACACCTGCATACAGGCGTTCAATGACATCAAGGAAGGCCTCACGGCGGCCTCCGAGGCCATCCAGTGCTTCTTCGAGGCCTCCAAGGGCGAGGACGGCAAGGTGGACTGGATCGGCTTCGGCGGCAAGGTGGGCCAGTGGATACTGGACGGCATCAAGCAGGGGCTTGGCGATTTGTCCACAAAGCTCAAGGGCTGGATCACCGGCGACGAAAACGCCAATTGGGATGCTGTCGGTGAGGCACTTGTGGGCAAGGTCGAGACCGCGATCCAGACTGCTCTGGATGTCGGCAACAACATACTGGCTTTCCTGGTGGGCCTTGTGGACGGCCTGATCACCCCGGAAAGCGTCGCTGATCTGCTGACCAACGGCTCGAAGTTCGTGGAGGGCATCTTCAAAGGGATCACCAATACCATCTCCACCATCGGCGACAGCCTGAACGCCACCGTTCAGCTGCTGCTGAAAGGTATACTGGGGCTGGTGAACAAGATCACCAGCAATGATGTCATGAATGGCGTGGGCGACTTCGCCACCGCCTTTATCACGGGCATAGGTGCTGCCATTGGCCAGGCGATTACCAGTGCGGGGAAAATCCTGGACGGCATCACCGATATGCTGGGAGAGGCATTGACGCCCGATAACATCAGCCGGATAAATGCCAACTTGGACACGCTCGGGGCAAGAATCATCGAAGCCCTCGTCGAGGCGATCAAAAAGGCGGCCGATGGCGCGACCAACCTCATCGACGCCATAGGCGGCCTGTTTGCCAAGCTGCTCAACCCGGACGAAAACGACAAGACCATCCTCCAGAGCATGCGGGGCTTCGGTACGAAAATCATAAAGGCCATAGTGACCGGCATCGGCAAGGTCAGCGATGCCGGCGCGAGAATCATGCGCGCCATCGGCGACGCCATTCGCGGGATCGACTGGTCCCAGGCCGGCACCGACTTGGGCGGCATCGTGACGGGGCTGGTGGATTCCATTGTGAATGGGGTGCAGGACGGAAGCCTGCAGGAAAAGTTTGTCTCGTTCATGGGCGCGTTGGGAGACGGTATCAGCACGGCACTTGGAGCTTTGGCTGATGTCGGTCTGGGAATAGCCAATGCCCTGATCGACTGGATTCTCGATCCGAGCACATGGGTGAGATTGGGTGAGGGCCTGATCGCGATTCTATCCGCGACCGTCAACGGATTCACGGAGTTCTTGGATCAGCTGCTCGGAGACAACCTGATCCATGATGAAGAAGAAACCATCGAGCAGATAAACCAGACCGCGGATCAGATCGAAGATGCCGCTCAAAGGCTGGTAGAGGCGGAAGAAGCCGTGGCGAACGCATCAGATGAAGAAATAGGAGAGCTATCCGAGGCGCGTCATTTTGCTGAGGAAGCCCTGCAGGGCCGACAGGAATCCTTTTTGGAATACCTGCACGGTCTTCAGCCGGAGCAGGTCGCCCAAATGGGTGCGTCTGTCAAGGAACTCGTTGATAACATCAATGGTTTTAATCCAGAAATCGACGATCCTGAACAGTTGAAAGCATGGATTGACAAACTTTCTGAATATTACAGTTTAATTCAGTCGATCTATGATTTCAATTCAGAAGTCACGGACAATGAAGGTCGCGGTATTTTACCTGGTATTGTGGGAGGCTTTGAGACAGAGAATACCGAAGGGATTTACGACAGAGAAACGGTGAACGCATACTCTGACGATATAGAGGAGATGCGCGAACAAATACAAAATGCGCTGGATAAGCCCATTCCATCAAAGATGGAGGTTGAGCCCGAGGCTGAGATACCTGAGGGCAGCGTTGAACAAGTCGCTTCTGACGTGGCAGATGCAGTCAAGGATGGTGTTGAAGGAACCGAGGTAGAAGCTGAGGTTGATGTCAAGCCGGAGGCAAACATAGCGGGTCAGTTCATTGATGAGGACAAAATCGCCGCTGCGATGGATGATCAAGGGATTACTCATGCGACTACTGCGAACGTTCAACTGGAGAGCGTTAATGTCGAGGCTGGTGATGGGAATGACATCAACGATGCTACTCAGGAAGTAATCGACAATGTGCTGGCTGATCAAGAGTTCAGTGCCGATGTTACGGTAAAGACCAACGTGACCGTCGAGGTGGAGGACAGCAACGCCGAGGCCATCGGCACCGCGATCGGCACTGGCATCGGGCGGCACATGTCCACCGCCCTGTCCGGCAGTGACCCACTGTCGGGGCTGTTGGATGAGTTTTCCGCCACGCTGGACGAGCTTCTTGACAAGGTGGACAAGATCGTCAGCCGCATCAAGGCGAAGTTCAGCGCCATCTCCACCAGGGCCTCCAGCGTGTTCAGCAGCGTCGCCTCCAGCGCGAAAACCGCCCTCGGGGCGCTGCCGGAGTGGATACAGCTCAACGTGGTGGACAAGATCAACCAGTCCCTGGGAACCATCAAGGTGCCCAACATCAACCTGCCAAACAGCGGCGGAGGGGCTGAGCCTCACAGCTCCGAAGGTCGCCAGGTCGACCATGAGATGGTGACTCGCGTCGGCGAGGGCGGCAAGCGCGAGTACATCATCCCCGTCACGAAGCCGGATCGCGGCATACCGCTTCTGAAGCGCGCCGCAGCTGACCTTGGCCTGACGGTCGAGTCCTATGCCAACGCCACGAAGCTGCTGGGCGGCAGCCCTGACAGGGCCGTCACCCCGGCCCACGCCGTGGCCGCCTCCACGAGCAACAGCGTGGTCAACCACTACAACACGATCGACGCCCACGCCGACATCACCGTGTCGGGCAGCGGCGATCCCAGGAGCACCGCCAACAACGTCAACAGCAGCCACGAGCAGGTCCTGCTGAGGAACGTCAAGCCGCTGCTGGGGTGAATTCTGATTTATCACTCCGCGATAAATCAGAATTGAGGCAATAGGCAACAGGCAATAGGCAAGACGATGCGCCGTTCCCCTACTGCCTACTGCCTAATGCCTAATGACTCAATCGAAGCGTCGTTCCCCTAATGCCCAATGACTCATTTCTGAAAGGAGGTCTCCCTCTATGCTTCAGCTTGACAGGTCGTTTTTGAGCACGGCAAAGCTCAGCCGGTGGCAGCTGTTGAAGCGGGCCATGGACGGAACGCCCCAGGAGCGATGCATGGCACGGTTCTGTCTGAGACTGTACAAAGCCAATGACGCCGACTGGAGCGAGAGCGACCACCCCCGCGGTGAGCGCGGACGGTTCAGGAGCAACGGAGGCAACTCTTCTTCCAGCAAATCAGAAGGTATTATCAATTCAAAACCGCCTACAGACAGCTATGGCAAGCCTTATAAAAGGCCTCAATACCGTCTTCCCAAAGAAGAGTATGCCAAGGTAATGTCAGAAATCAATACCAAGTTTGACGATATGTACAGTGGCAAAACCCAAGGTTGGCACATAACGAATCCTGATAAGGATAGTCCTGCACATGTATATATATTTGAAATCCATGAATTCGGAGAGTATAATATATTCGATAAACAGCTACATGAGGAGGGTGATGGTTATGACGACTAAACAGCTCAAGGAGAGATTGCGTGCTGTCCCGGATTCATATTCGGATTTTGTCGAAGGGGTTCCGTCCGTGCTGAAAACCTGTCCCGGTCTGGAGGAGAAGCTTGTCCGATATCTGGACGAGAATCCCGAAGCGACAACCGATGACATCACGGATTTTATCTATGATGAAAAAGTGCGGCTGGATGAGTAAAACAGTTGACGGAATCGCAAAGAATGATGGCAGTTCACGCACGTGAGCTGCTTTTTGTTGTCGCCCCGCGTGCTCGCCCTACGGCGGCCCGCGGGTTTCGGGCGAGACTTGCGGCTCTGCCGCTGCGCTTTCGCCCTCAGTCCGGCAAAGCCGGACGCTATTGGAAGGGAGACAAACGCATGGCCACAACGATGATGATCCTGAACACCGGCGAGGTCTTCACCTTCGACGCGGTGCTTTCCACCGAACACAAGGGCAGCGTGACGGTGACGTCGCACCCGGTGCAGTTCGGTGCGTCCGTCACCGATCACGCCATCAACGACCCGGACGAGGTGATGCTGAGCATCGGCATGACGGACGCCATGGAGAACGTCGGCGCGAATCACTCCGTCAACGCGTTCACACAGCTGCGGGCGATCAAGGAGGCCCGCCGTCCCGTCACACTCGTCACCCGGCTGGGCAGCTACGAGAACATGCTGATCACCTCCCTGAGCGCCCCGGACGACTACACCACCATGAACGCCCTGAAGGCTCAGATCATATTCACCGGAATCGAAGTGGTGCAGGTGGGCGTGGTCACGGTGCAGCAGACCGTGACCGCATCAAAGACCGTGAGCGACTCCGGTTCCTCGAAGAAGCCCAAGTCCAAGAAGGGGAACGGCACCAAAACGACGAAGGAGCCGGAAGTGATAAACGCTACCGCGCTGAAGAAAGGCATCGATGGCTTGGTCAGCGGTGTCTCGAAATGGATCAAAGGGATAACGGGGGGATAACATGGCATGGTATCTGATTCCGCTGGATGCGATCCCCAACCAGGAGATCAGCGTCACCGTTGAGGTCGGCGAGGAAAACGTCGCCCTGATACTGAATCTGCGCTACAACACCGAGGGCGAATTCTGGAAAATAGACATCAGCGACGGCAACACCGGCAACATGCTGATCAGCGGCGTTCCCCTGCTGACCGGGGAATACCCGTCCGCGGACATCCTGAGACAGTTTAAGTATGTGGGCATCGGCTCCGCCCTCATCGTCAGGCTGTCGGACGGGGCCCGGGGCGACTTTCCGGACATCGACAATCTCGGAACGGATTACGTGCTCGTCTGGGGAAAGGGAGATGAAGGATGAGTATCAACGCGGGCTATGACCAATATCTGCGCAAATACAGGCTGCTCATCATCACCACAACGACGATCAACGTGGTCAAGTCGATCAAGACCATCAACACCGCCCCGGAGGTGCCGAGCACCGCCTCCGGGGCGGTTTATACCGCTGTGGTCACGGCAAGCAGCTTGCATCTACGCTCCGGGCCAGGCACGAAGTACAAGTCCCTGGGAACGCTCAGGCATGGCGCGGCGCTGGAGCTGCTGACCAGCGACGGAAGGTGGTACCAGGCCAAATGCGATGCAGGCCGGGACGGCATCGCCTACGTGTACTACAAGTACGTCAAGGTGACCGGAACCGGGCAGGATGGCGTGCCGGCGACGGAGGCGGTGGAAACCACCTGGTCCACCGTCGAGAAGAAGACACTGGAGATCACCGCGCTGCGCTGCGTGTTCAACTGTGAAAAGGCGATCAGCGACACCCCGAACTATTCGGTGATCTCCGTCTACAACCTTTCCAGGGACACGATCGCCAGCATCAAGGTGGGCGACACGGTGATCCTGGAGGCGGGCTATGAAAACGGCAACTTCGGCATGATCTTCACCGGCCAGATCGTCCAGCCCTACGTCACCCGGGAGAGCGCCACCGACACGGCGCTGAACCTGGTGATCCAGGACGGCGACCAGTATCTGAACAGCGCCTTTGTCATGACCACCCTCACTCAGGGCTGCACCAACGCCGATGTGGTGCGCGCGGCGACGGAGGACTTCGACGGCATCTCCGAGGGACTGATCAGCGACCGGCTGGGCAGCGTGGCGCTGCCCAGAGGCAAGGTGCTGTTTGGCAGCGCGGCGGGCTATGCCAGGCTGGCCGCCCAGGGTGCCAACAGCCAGTTCTACATCGAGGACGGCAAGGTGAACATCGTGTCGGCCACGGACTACGCAGAAAACCAGGCAGTGGAGCTGAACCCCCGGACGGGCCTGATCGACATGCCCGGGCAGACGGACGACGGCGTGAGCGCCAAGTGCCTGATCAACCCCAGCCTCAAGCTGAACACGCTCGTCCACATTGATTCCAGCCTGGTCGCGCAGAAGAAGGTGGCCGAGGGCGAGACCGAGGTGCCCTCCGTCAGCACGGACGGCGTGTACCGCGTCGTCAAGCTGACCTACAAGGGGGACACCCACGGCGACGACTGGTACTGTGAGTTTGAGGCAGTTGCCCAGGCCGGCATGACCCCCAGCGGCATGGACGCGGATACGACGAATCCATGGAGGTGACAGCATGCGCACAGTGGATGAACGCTGCGCGTCTATGGCCGATGTCATGGCGGCGCTGAAGAGCTCCGTCATGGCCGAGCTTCGCGTGGCAATGCCCGGCATCGTGCAGGACTGGGACCCGCAGCAGCAGACGGTGACGGTCCGGCTCGCGATCCGGGAGAAGGTTTCCAGCGGAGGGATCAGCCAGGAGGTGGAGATTCCCCTGCTGGTGGATGTGCCCGTGGTCATGCCCCGCGCGGGAGGCTACGGGCTTTACTTTGTCCCCGGGGAGGGCGACGAGTGCTTGGTGGTCTTTGCGGACGCCTGCATCGACAGCTGGTGGCAGTCCGGCGACGTCCAGTCCCAGGCGGACAAGCGCCGTCACGACCTGTCGGACGGCTTTGCGATACTGGGCTGCTGGTCCCAGCCCCAGAGGCCGGCTATCCCGGAGGAGGGCGTCTGCCTGCAAAACGACGACGGCACTGCCGGCGTCAGCATCCGGGGCAAGACGGTCAACCTCTTCGGAACTGTCAAGATCAACGGACGCACTGTCTGAGAGGTGAGCGCATGAATGCGGATTACACGACCCAGCTGATCTACCGCCGGGAGGACGAGAACGGAGATTATGTGCTGGGAGATACCGGGCAGGGCTTCCTGTCGGGAAGGGAGGCCATGACGCAAGTCCTGAAGACCAGGCTGCGGGCCTGCCGGGATGAATGGTGGGAGGGCGACGCCACGGCTGTCCCGTGGTTTACGGACGTGCTTGGCAGGCTGCTCTCCCAGGGCAAGGTTTCGGAGATCGACCTGATGGTCGTCAACCGGATCATGGACACCGTGGGCGTCACCGGCGTCCGGGACATACAGTCCCGGGTACAAAACAGGGTTTATCGCTACTCCTGCACCGCGAGCACGGTCTACGGAGATGTCAAAGTGGAGGTGAGCCAATGAGCTATTTTGCGCCCTACGTCGATGAAAGCGGCCTGCACTATCCAACCTACGATGATGTACTGGAGGACCTGATCGACGCCATGCAGGCCATATACGGCGCCGGCGTCTATCTGGGCAGCGACTCGAAGGACTACCAGCTCCTGTCTAAGTTTGCCGAGAAGATATACGACACCTACCAGGCGCTGGAGATTGCCTACAACGCCCACAGTCCTGTGACGGCCATCGGCACGGGGCTGGACTACATCGTCGCCCTGAACGGCATCTCACGCAAGCCGGCCACCTGCTCCACTGTCCGGCTGACACTGACCGGCGCCGCCGGCACGGTGATCCGCAACGGCAGGGCACTGGACGGCAACGGCAATCGCTGGGAGCTGCCGGAGCAGGTGACGCTGGACGCCGAGGGAACGGCGACCGTCGACGCGATCTGCGAGGTCACCGGCGCGGTACAGGCCACCGCAGGCACGATCACGGGGATCGCAACGCCCACCCGGGGCTGGGAGAGCGTCACCAATCCGGAGGCCGCCATCGCGGGCACAGCGGTGGAGCGGGACAGCGAGCTGCGAGCCAGACAGGCCCAGAGCGTTGCCCAGCCCGCCCAGTCCGTGCTCGAAGCACTGAAGGGGTCGCTGAGATCGTTGGACGGCGTGCAGCGCGTGGAGTGCTACGAGAATTACACCGGCGAGACGGACGGCAACGGCCTGCCCCCTCACAGCGTCTGCTGCGTCGTGGAGGGCGGCGACGATGACGAGATCGCCCAGACGATCCGGCTCAGCAAGGGCATGGGCTGCGCCACCCACGGGGACGAGAGCGTCACCGTGCAGGACGCAAGCGGCCAGAGCAGCACGATCCGCTTCTCCCATGTGACCTATGTGGACGTGGACATCACGGTCAACATCAAGCGTAAGAACGGCTATGCCGCGTCCACTGCGTCTGAAATCGCGGCAGCCATAGCGGACTACCTGTCGGATTTCTCCATCGGCACGGACCTGACCACCTCCGTGATCTGGATGGTTGCCCAGCAGGTCAACACCGACTACCGGACGCCCACGTTCTCCATCTCCTCCGTGCTCGCGGCGCGGCACGGAGAGACGCAGCAGCAGTCGGATGTCTCCATAGGCTTCGACGAGGTCGCCAGCGGCAGCGTCTCCAACATCACCGTCAACGTATCGTGAGGAGGGATGATCGTGGCCGATATTCAACGCTATCTGGACGGCATGGAGGCCCAGCATCAAAGCGCGCCCAGGTTCATGGCAGTGGCGACCGCCCTGCTTGAAAAGGTCGATGCCGCCAGCGAGCTGATGAAGGGCATGCCGGAATACTTCTACGTGGAAAAGGCGGTCGGTCGCCAGCAGGACATACTGGGCGAGCGCGTGGGCATTGACCGACGCCATCTGATCATGGATATGCCGGACATCGCCGAGATGTTGGATGACGAATCCTTCCGGCGCGTGCTGCTGACCAAGATCGTCCAGAACCAGTGGGATGGAACCGGCGGCGCGTTTCAGGACATCTGGGACGCGGCCCTGGGCAGCATGATCGAAGTGTCGTGGATCGACAACCAGGATATGACGGTGGAGGTATCCCTCGTCGGCGATATCCCCTATGACCTGGTGCGCATGATCCAGCGGGGCTACTACATGCCAAGGCCCATGGGCGTCGGCATGAACATCACAGCCACCCGGCGGGAGTATGCCGGCAGGGCGAAGGCATGGACGAACGCGGCGACCCTGAGCCTGTCCGGGCGCCTGCACGCGATCGCACGCAACAGAGATATGGAGGGATGATATATGTGGAACAGCGTAGTGACAAACGTCGGTGCTCAGCTGCTGGCACAATGGGCCGGTGGCGGCACGCTCACGATCACCGGGGCGACAGCGGGAACGGGCACGGTTCCGGTGGCCCAGCTCATGGCCTGCACGGCTATGTCGGGCAGTACGCATACGCTCAGCATCATCGGTCATTCGGAGATCACCAACGGTGTGACGTACCAGGTCCAACTGCAGGCGACCACCGAAGCCTATACCGCCATGCAGATCGGCATATGGGCGCGCCTGAACAGCGGCCCACAGACCCTGATCGCCATCTATCAGGCCGACAGCGGCGAGGGCATCCATGTGCCTGCCTACGCGGACATGCCGGATTTCGCCATACAGTTTGCCTCCAGCATAGAGATGGACAACACCGGCTCCTACAGCGTCACCGTAGATACGACGGCGCTGGTCTCCCAGGGACAGCTGGCCGAAGCGCTGGCGCGCATCACCCCGGCGAATATTGGGGCGAAGGCGACCCAGGCAGCGGTGTCGAGCCCCGTGGCGTCTGGCACGGCAGTAGCATTCATCGACAGTATCAGTCAAGACAGTCAGGGGGTTATTTCGCCAACGAAGAAGAACGTGACCGGAGCCAGCCAAAGCGCAGCGGGATTGATGAGTGCGGACGATAAGAAAAAGTTAGACGGGATCGCTGTGGGCGCGCAGGTTAATAGCATCACCGGCGTCAAGGGCAACGCGGAGAGCAACTACCGCACCGGTAATGTTAATATCACCCCGGCGAATATTGGGGCGAAGGCGACCCAGGCAGCGGTGTCGAGCCCCGTGGCGTCTGGCACGGCAGTAGCATTCATCGACAGTATCAGTCAAGACAGTCAGGGGGTTATTTCGCCAACGAAGAAGAACGTGACCGGAGCCAGCCAAAGCGCAGCGGGATTGATGAGTGCGGACGACAAGAAGAAGCTGGACGGAATTGATGCCGGGGCGCAGGTCAACAGTATCACCGGCGTGAAGGGCAACGCCGAATCGTCTTACCGCACCGGCAACGTCAATCTGACCCCTGCCAACATTGGGGCGTTTGGGATAAATTCAGCAAACGGCACCATAACCGACGCAAACAATATCAACCTTTATGGAACGCGGTTCTTTCAGGCCAACCAATGTTCCAATTTGCCAACCAATGTCTCTGGTGTGTATTATCAGGTCGAATTCATGGGTGTGTTCCAGATGGCCGTTGAGTATGCGGGGGAAAATGCCAGGCCAATTTATAGTCGATATTTCGCCAATAATAAATGGTATTCCTGGCAAAAAATTGTAGATATCAACACAAGCGGTTTAGTCACAGCGGCCGGAGGTGGCACAGGAGCGAACAATGCTGCGGAAGCAAGAAGCAACCTTGGCATAACTCCGGCTAATATTCATGCGGCGTATGCGATTAATATCGCAAGCGACGTGAATACATGGTCTGGAATTTTTCAGGCGCTGAGCGAGCTGCCCAACTATACGACAGGCACCATATATGCCGGTTCCGCCCCCGCATCGAAGCTGACCGGTGGCAAATTGGCGAGCTACATCAATGGCGTCGTTACGAGAATGAGCGACAATGTATTTGATTTCATGGTCCAGTCCGGCGCGAATCCGGCATATATGTACAGCTTCCGGGTCGAAGGGCTGACCAGCTCAGCCGGCACGCCTGGGACAGTTTACCGGTTCGCGGGCACGGCAATTTGACGCAGGGAGGCAAAAAACATGAGTATTATCATTGCCGTAGCCGTCATCGCATTCCTGGTCTGGGTTGAACTGACAGCGTGACGGCGCACGTTTGCCGACAACCGCCCACAGGGGTGGTTTTTTGTTGGGATTAGAGAGGAGGATACACATGAACGAGGACAAGCGCATCAACCGGGATTCAGATGGATTTGAGATCGAGGGGACGCCCGAGGAGCCGCAGCTGGACGAGGTATACGTGCTGAAAAACGGCAAGGCCGTGAAGGTGGAGGTGCCTGACGATGATGGAGACGATTAAACATCAGGACTCGGGCCGCCCGGTGGTGGCGGCCCGGCTGCTGACGGGCAATCTGCCGGTCAATTCAAAGGTCGCCGATCCGGCGGCCTTTATTGCTGCCCACGAGCAATTTGACGCCGCCTTCGTGGCCGCTGTCGTGGCCTGGCAGGGCGTCCACGGATTGACGCCGGACGGGGCCATCGGACCGGATACCTGGCGGGCCATGGCCAAAGCCGCGCCTACCTGCTCCACGAACCGGAACCGCATCAGCGCGGCCACGCTGGCGATCCAGCTGCTGCTGAACGGCAATATCGCCTGCGACGGCATCTACGGCCCCAGGACCAAGGCAGCGGTGGTGGCCTATCAGTCCTACAGCGGCCTGAGCGCGGACGGCATCGTCGGGCCGAAGACCTGGGCAAAGCTGCTGGAGAGCGGCGGCGATGTGGCCGAGGCGCCCTGCGATGCCTGCAAAATCTGGTTCCAGCCGGAGGATTTCAAACAGGCCGACAAGCGCTGGGGCGCAAACATGTACAGCAACCACGGCGACCGGGGCCAGACCATGGCAAACTCCGGCTGCGGCCCAACGGCCATGGCCGACATCATTGCCACGGTTAAGGACAAGTCCCAGACTCCCTGGACGCTTGCCAAGTTGGCGATGGCCCTGGGCGATCGCACCTACAGCAACGGCACCGCCTGGGAGTTCTTCATTCCCCACATCATGGAGCATTTCCACTTCTCCAAGGCCATCAAGACTGCGACCCTGGATGGCCTCCTGGCCTGTCTGGACGCGGGCGGCTACGTCGTCTGCTCCATGGGCCCCGGCTATTGGACTTCCGGAGGACATTACATCTGCGTCTGGAAATACGATTCGACCTACATCTACGCCAACGACCCGGCCAGCTCGAAGCGGACGAAGCAGGCGATTGCCCAGTTCATGCGGGAACGCAAGCAGTTCTGGTGCTTCTGGCCGGAGACCAACAACGGAGGTGAGCAGAATGCCAATGGTGACGCTGATCCTCGGGATACTGATCGCGCTGGTGATGCTGTGGAGCCTGTGACCGGGGAGATCATCGACATCAGCTATCACAAGGGTGCCATCGACTTCGACGCCCTCAAGCCCCATGTAAGCCTGGTGATCCCCCGGGCTTCCATCGGGTCGGACATCGACACCCGGTTCGTCGAATACGCCACGGCCATGCAAGCGCGGAGCATCCCCTTCGGCGTGTTCTGCTACAGTTACGCCCGGGACACCGCCAAGGGCGAGGATGAAGCGATCAAGATCGTCAAGTATGCCAGCGGCTTCAAGCCCCTGTTCTATGCCATCGACATAGAAGAGACTTGCATCACGCAGGCCGGTGTCAGGGCATTCGTCAAGACGCTGCGCGATCTGGGTGTGAAGCGAATCGGCGCATATGTGGCCCATCATCTCTATGCCACCTATCGATTCGACGAGCTGCGAGATCTGTTTGACTTCGTCTGGATCCCGCGCTATAAGAAGGATGATGATGGCCTGCCCACAGGCACGATTCCCAAATATGCCTGCGATCTGTGGCAGTATACCAGCAACGGACGCATTGATGGCATCAATGGGCGCGTGGATAAAAATGTCATAACCGGCCAGGGCAAATCTCTGGCATGGTTCCTGGGCGGTGATTGACATGGAGACGCTGATAAAAATCCTGACTGCCTGCGCTCCGATTCTGGTGGCACTGATCGGCATCATCCCCACGATGATATCCAATCGGAAAAAGACGCAGAAGAGCATCAAAGAGTCGCAGGACGCGGCGAAGAAGGATATGGAGAAGCTGCAATCCACCTTGGACAATCACATTCGGGAGGATGAGGATGATAAGGCCAGGAATCAGCGATACCGCATCCTGCGCTTCTATGATGAACTGTGCGAACATCGCAAGCACTCAGAATCTCATTTTGAAGATATCCTCGACGATATCGACGATTATGAGAAATACTGCGAATCGCATCCGCTTTTCCGAAACAATCGCGGCAAGGTGGCTATGGCTCATATCAAGGCCACCTATGGCACCATCAAGAGCAGTGGCGGCTTCTTAACCCACGATGACAATGAAAAGGAGGATTAATCCATGAAGCTGAATAACAAGGTGTACGACATCCTGAAGTGGATCGTGATGATCGTCATTCCCGCGCTGACTACCGCCTATGTTGGCCTGGCGGCGATCTGGGGCTTTCCTTGCGCCGAGGAGGTTGCAAAGACGAGCGCGGTGATCTGCACTCTGTTGGGCGCACTGCTGGGCATCTCCACGGCTCAGTATAACAAACAGCCGTCCGATGCCGAATAATTGAACATCTGCCATGGTTGTGGGCGCTGCCCATGGCCATGGCGCTTTTTTTGTTTTTGGCTCTGTAAATATATAAAAACGCTGCATTTCATATAAGTACGGTTATATGAAATAGCTGCAAAGATGAAAATATCACTGTTTTCACTTGCATCTTTGCAAAGAGAGGCGGCTACAGGATCGCTCCTATAGCCGCATGGAGTGGTTGACAGATTATTCGTGTTCGCCGTTTCTTTGCCGTGCGTCCTTGCACTTGCGCGACATCTTCTCCCGGTAGCTATCCACCGTGGCGGCGACTTCGGTAGATTCATATTCTAAAACGGATTCAACTCCGCGCTCGAACAATTCCACCATAATAGCCAGATCCCGGAGGCTAATATTATTCGTATCTTCCCGAAAGTACTTACTGATCAAGTCCTTATTCAGGCCGGTGATGCGTACAACATCTGCCTGCGTCATCCCTGCTTCTTCTGCCAGCTTGCCGATCCTGATCCTGATTCGCCCCATGCCATTGTCCTCCTTGATGTAAAATCTTATCAGATTCTGTCGAAAAAGTCTGATAATTCGGATAATATATATAACATCAAGACAATGACGGGATTTTACAGAATTTGGCAGGACTTGGCATAGACAACAAAAGCAGCGATGCCGCATAGCATCGCTGCCGATTGTCATTTTTCACTGAAATACCAGATAATGACAAACCCCTGAGCAGTAAACTCAATAGAATTTCTCTGCTCAAGGGTTCGCCTATGGCTGATATGGTACACCTTATCAGTCATTAAGCGAACTCCATCGGCAGAGGATTCGCCCGCCGAGGTGCCGCCGAAGGGCACATCAATGGAATTGTTTTCGCCAGTAAAATCCACGACGATACGCAGATGATCGTCGTACACATACACCGCCTTGATGAAGTCGCGGATTACCATCTTCTGAAAATCCTTATCCGTTGGATCCCCGCGCTTGATCGATTCAAAGTATCCCAACACCGTCCCTTTATCATAGTCCTTAACCGCCAGCTTTTCGATGGCGATCAATCCTTCATAGTTCCGCTTCTCTTCCTGCAATTCATCCATGCGCTCTTTGACTTCATCCCCGGCAACGCCCATCTCAATAGCACGGACGATATTTCCAATCTGCTTTTTGATATCACGCAGATGGCTTTCAAGCTGTGTAAGGTTGGACTGCTCCTTAAACCGCTTCGACGCTTCGATAAGAGCATCGGCCATCCACATCACAGTTTCATCGTCGAGGATGCAATTCTGGACAATCTCCACGACTTTCTGCTCAATATCATCCTTGCGCACGTTTTCCTTGTCGCAGGTGCGCTTGGTGCGGCGCGTCTGACAAGCATAGTAGAAATGTTCCCGTCCGACATGGCTGCGGCCAGACATGCCCACCATGGGTGCAAAGCAGTATCCACAGTACAGTTTGCCCGTCAGCATATAATCCACATTGCCGCGATGACGTTTACGCGCAACTTTCTCCCAGTCCAGCTTTTTCTGCACCATCGCAAACACTCCTTTATCGATGATCGGCGGTATGGCATCTTCGATTCTGACTTCTCCAAACGTATATGAGCCGGTGTATTTCTCATTCACAAGGATTGCGTGAAATGAGTTTTTCGCCCAGGGCCTTTTCTGACGTGTCAGCAGGCCGCGCTCATTGAAGTCGCGTCGGATATCTGCTATCGTCTCGCCCTTCAGATATCTGGCGAAGATTTCATGCACGACTGCCGCAGCCGGTTCATCGATCTCATATTTGCCATCAGCACCTTTTCTGTATCCGTAGGGAACGCTGCCCACTACTTTGCCCTTTGATACGCTGTCCACCATCCCGCGCCGTATATCCTCGGACATATTCTCCGAGTAGAATTGATTCATGTTCATCATCATCCTGAGCATGAATCGGCCAGTGGCATCGTCGCTGAATGATTCCTTGCAGTACACCACTCGAACACCGGCATTCGCAAGGCGCTGCTCATAGTTCAGGGCGCTTTGCATATTGCGGCTGATACGGTTGGACTTGTACGCCAGCAGCACTTGAAATTCTCCCCGATCAGCTGCCCGAAGGCACTTCTGGAAACCGGGCCGCTTATCCGATCGGCCAGAGATGGCGCGATCCTCGAAACGAGCCACGATGGTGAGATTGTTCGCTTGCGCGTATTGTTCGCACTCCGCGATCTGCTGTTCTATGCTGGCATCGTTTTGCGCAGTGCTGGAGTACCGGGCATAGATCGCTGCAGTTGCCGCCGCTTTCTCCTGAGACTTTTTTCTTGCCATAGCAGAATCCCTCCTTGAAAAATGGGAATGCGTCTGCTATAATGGTGTAGCAGACGTGGGCTTGTGGTTATTCCTGCGGACTGTTCATCCCGCATCGTGTTGGCGCACGGTGCGGGAGTTTTTTATGTGTCATACCCGATACTGATTAATCTGAAATCGTCAAGTATTTGATCATCCGCTCCGAGATAGAATATTTTCAGATTGTCTGAATCGCGCTTTATAAAGTACGTTAAGCAAAAATACATTTCCGTTCCTTCATCGGGCATATCATGGAGATCAAGATATGAAATGCCAGAATTGTATTCTCTTGGATTCATTGCGCATATTATTCGTTTTCCGTACTCTTCATCTTCATATTGAATGAAACAGTAACCTTCATCAGCATCATTTTCATAAAGTGTGCCTTTTATGATGTAGATATTCGAATAGTACTCTTCAAGATTCTTTTCTGGATCAAAAAAATCATTCTGTAAACCATATATGAGTTGATTCGCATAGTGCTTGGTATTTGGAGCTGGGAATAGTATGATCTCATTGTTTTGAGCCTGAGTCAGCAAATCTGAAATAGTAATAGAATTAGCATACCAAAACGCCTGATGCTTCATAATGGCAGTCATATCATTGTTATACGCTTCGCAGTATTTCTCATATAATAATAGAATTGGTTCAATCAAAGAAGTATCTTTGATCGTGTAATGCTCAGGCATCAAACCTGATTCGGTTATGATTTTATATGCTTCATCCTGCTTTGCCTTTTCCCCGGCATTAAAAGCATCAATGCAGTCTTGGCAGGCCTGTCTAATCTTATTTGCCTCTGCTAAATCACTCATCACTTTATCAAGATCAGTTTGGTATTCATCAAAGCTCTTGGTGTGTGCGTATGCAGAATAACACGAAAAAACAACAAACAAAACAAGAACAATGACAATCATCTTCTTCATGGGATTACCGCCCTTCTTCTCTAAAAATCAGAAATCAGCCGAAAGTCATTACCATGTCTTAATGCTTTGATAGGATTACCGAACTACATTTTAGGAGGTAATGTCACCATGAACATCAATGGCTTCACTCAAGAAACGCTGTTTGCTATGAAAGTATTTCATAGTCTCACTCCTGAATATCAGGATGTGTTACTTGCTCTTTCAAAAGCGCTGTTGCAAGCACAAGAAGAATTCGACGATTCTGAGCAGACAACGCATTAAAGACTTTTCCGAATTCCATATCCTTCTCATTCAGCCCGCCTGGCATGGTGGGCTGATCTTCTGACGGCAGATCGCTGGTAACGGAATCCTTCGCCAAGTAATCCAGAGATACATTGAAATAATCGCACAGCGCCATGAGCGTGGACAATTTCACGTTTGCATAACCCTTCTTATATAAACCATCTATCGTGGTATACGGAACACCTGAATTACGCGCCAACGATGCATTCGTATCGCCCGTAGTCTTTTTCAAAGCGTCCAGCTTTTCAAGCAACGTCATTTCGCTCACCTCACACATATTTTAACATTTTTATATTTCTCGGTCAAGAAAAAAATTACCCTTCGGCGTAAAAAAGGCTTGACAAATTACCCTGCACCGTTTATAATAAAGTCAAAATTACCCCGCAGGGTAAAATGAAGGGAGGAAAACGTATTGTTTACAAATCTGTATGCAGAGCTGAAGCGCAAGGGTATCAGCTTTAAGGCCGTCGCTACCCTTCTCGGCATCACCGAAAAGACGCTTCAGAACAAGATGAACGGCGTGACGGAATTTACTTTGAGCGAGATTCTTCTCATCAGCGAAAACCTGCTGCCGGAGTTTGAACTCCGCTACCTTTTCAAAAAGGCTGCGTAGGACATAACCATCACATGAAAGGAGCATCAGCATGGCCCGTACCACGACACTGAAAGGCATCATGCGAAACATCGTCGCTAACGAAGTGAGACGTTTCGTTGAGAAGGACGGCACCACGATGGCCGATGTGGAAGGCAAGAGCGTCGAGCTGCACGGCCCTACCAGGGACTTTAGCGATTGGCGGTTCGATGTGCCGGTAAAGGTTTACGGATCCCCGCGCAACTACAGCGCAGGCGGCTGGATCGATGAACAGGGCTATGTGAATGTGTCCTACATCACCTACGGTGACGGCTTCATGATCAGCGGTGACGAGTTGCTCACCTTCAAGTTTGATCAGTGATGCCCATGCCGATGAAAGGAGGTGAACATGATGAGCAGCATCGGCCCCAGCATACCGAGGATTGACACCGATCAAATCCCGGACTGCGTTCGGGAGAACATCGGCAACACCATGCTCAGGCGGTTCATGGAGAACATCCGCGATCCCGCCACGAAGCAGCGGTATGACGAATTGGGGCGTGAGTTCATGAAGCGCTGGGAACGAACGCATCCCACCGCAACACCTGCGGACGGTTAAAAAAGTGTCCACGCTGGCAGCAACAGCGAGGACACGCGGACGGGATAAGGATACTGTCAACCACAAATCCCATATTCCTATTTTAACCGATTCGCTCCGCCCTGTCAAGGAAGGAGATGAAAAAATGTTTGTTTTGAAGGATGCCATTCTGAACGCCATCGGGATCCGCGCCATGACAAACCGCGAAGCCCTGATGGAAGAGCTGGACGCGATTCCCGATGATGCCTTTGAAGATGTGCTGGATGCCATCAACATCGGCACTGCGCTGCAGGTAGCTCTGTGCGATGACTGCAAGGCCATCCATGGCGGTGTATGCCCGCTTGAGAATGATGAGAAGTGCCCGCACCGCTTGAAGGATTGGCTGTCGAAGCCCTGCCGCCATGAGCGCCTGCTCAAGTTCCCGGAGGTGAATCACTGATGTGGGATCCCATTAAGGCCGCAAAGGCCCAGGAGCAATACTGCGATGAAAGCGAAAGGCCTATGTTCGCGCCGCATGACGGCATCTGCTACCGCTGCGGCAGGAGCATTTACCTTCCCAGCAATGGCCACAAGGGCGCTGTCCTGGGATTTACCGTCGAGGATGCAGGCTGCAAGCTGATCACCGGTTGCCCGCACTGCAACTACAGCTTCTTGGAGTAGAGAAAGGAGAGCAGCATGATAAACGAAAAAGCACCCAAGCTTGATCCCATAGCCGCAGCTCAGCTGCGCAACGCCATGATGGATGACGCGAAGCGCCGCGCATTCACGCCGAGGCCGAGGATGCGCCGCCCGTGGCTGGGCACTCTGAACTGGGAGCGCCACAAGCGTAAGATGGCGAACAAGCGCCGCGCCCACAACAGGATGGCGCACCAGACGCGCACCGCCCAGCGCCGCGCAGCCCGCGCATAACCGCCGATCGAAAGGAGAGCAACATGGAAGATTTCATGGAAGTCATCGGCGAGTTTGCCGAGATGTTTGGTGAACAAGCCGAAGCGGATGAGCCGAGGCGCTTCACCATCGACAATGACGTAAAGGCCGACTGGGCGATTCGCAAGATCGCCGAGGAGCAGGCCGAGTATCAGCGGCTCACCGGCTGCTGCGATGATGTGATCCAGCAGTACCAGCAGCGCAAGGCCGAATACGCTGAGCGGTTCGCCAAACGCACGGATGGCCTGCGGGCGATGCTGTGGAGCTACTTCGCATCGGTGCCCACGAAGGACACCAAGACGCAGAAGAAGTATGAGCTGCCCAGCGGCGCGCTGATTCTGAAGAAGGCCAGCAGCGATTTCAAGGCTGACACCGACAAGCTGCGCGAGTGGCTTGAAAAGGGCGGCATGGCTGATTATCTCAAAACTGAGGTGTCGCCGAAGTGGGCGCTGGTAAAGAAGCAGCTGGTGGCGAACGGTGACGGCACGATCACATTCTCCGAAACTGGCGAGATCGTGCCTGCCGACTGCGTCACCATTGAGCCGAAGGATGAGCGCTTCGAGGTGAAGCCGCTGTGAACGTGAGTGGCCGAATCCCATCTGATGCGCTGCTGGTGAACGGCACCATGACAAGCGCCGTGCTGGATCTGTTCGGCAATCATGTGGATGAGCTGGCGAAGCTGAAAGGCAAGACGCTGGATATCACCATCAAGGAACACCGCGACAGGCGCAGCACCAGAGCGAATGCCCTATGCTGGGAGCTGTGCAGCCAGATCGGCAAGGCCATCACGCCGCCCATCGCAAAGGAAGATGTCTACCGGGATGCCGTCCGCGCCGTTGGAGAGTTCGATCAGTACATGATCAAGGAAGAGGCGCTGGATGCGTTCATGGAGACACGCAAGCTCCTGGGCGTGGGATGGTTTGCCGAGGTGATCGGCGACAGCCCGCTTCGCGGATGGGTGGAGGTATTCGCCTATCGCGGATCCAGCACCTACGACACCAAATCCATGAGCAGGCTGATTGACTATCTCATCGATCAGGCCCAGCAGATGGAGCTGCAAATCGCTTATGACTTGCAGGAGATTGAGCAGATCAAGGAGGCATGGCGCGGTGAACATCGACTGTGACTACTGCGGCAGGCCCGCGCAGTATGTGGACAGCGCCATTGTCTACCATGGCCGCAGCTACGGCATGATCTACTACTGCCAGGATTGTCAGGCATGGGTGGGCGTCCATAAGGGCACCGACAAGCCGAAGGGCAGGCTGGCAGATGCATCGTTGCGGGAATGGAAGATCAAGGCCCATGCCGCTTTCGATCCGCTCTGGATCGGCAAAGAGCGCCGCACCCGGCGCTGGGCATATGAATGGCTGGCCGGTGAGATGGGCCTGCCCGTGGAGAAAACCCACATCGGAATGTTCGATGTGGATCAATGCAAGCAAGTAATCACAATCTGCCAAAGGAGGAAAGCATCATGAAGAAGTTTCTGAAGGGAAAGCAGATCGAAGTGCGCAAGGCGATGCCGGTGGATTTCCTGAACATCGACATCGAGGATGAAAGCACCACCACCATCGTACTGCCGCGTGAAGAGTATGAGGTGCTGCTCAAGGAGGAATTCATCCTGCTGATGGTGGCGCGGCTGCTGAAGAGCAACGAAAGCGATTACATCAAGGTGGATATCCTGCGCCGCATCATTGGCCTGGATGAGCTGGATGAGAACGACAGTGCCGCCGACGCCGGGAAGGAGGATTCGCAATGGCACAGTGCATCCTTGTGATGGGCGAATCGGGCAGCGGCAAAACCACGTCCATGCGCACCTTGCCGCCTGAAGAGACGTTCTACATCGACTGTGACGGCAAGGGCATGCAGTGGCGCGGCTGGCGCAAGCAGTACAACGTCGAGAATCGCAACTACTGCGCCACGTCCGACAAGTACCGTGTCCTGGATCTGCTGGACAAGATCCAGCACAAGATGAATCTTCAGCTGATCGACGGGCCGAACGGCCAGAAGGTAAAGGACTATAAGAACAGCCCGCCAGCCTTTGAAAACGTGAAGTACGTCGTGATCGACACGCTGAACGGCATCATGGTGGACGATGAGATGCAGCGCATGAAGGAAAAGAGCTATGACAAGTGGGTGGATCTGGCCACTTCGGTTTATGGCATCATCGCCTTCGCCCTGAAAATGCGCAACGATCTGGTGATCATCTTCACCGCCCACACGCAGACTGAGCGCGATGAAACCACTGGCCAGACGTGGACGCGGATGAAAACCAACGGCAAGAAATTGGATAAGATCGTCCTCGAATCCAAGTTCAGCACTGTGCTGCTGGCGACGTGCGCGAACGGCAACTACTACTTCGAGACTGCCGCCAACAACTCCACGGCAAAAACGCCGCTGGATGCGTTCGAGCAGCCGATGATCCCCAACGATATCATGCAGGTTATCAACGCCCTGGAAGATTACCGATAAGGAGCGACACGCGATGAGAGTACCGAATGATTATGACAAGGCGAAAGCCTATGACGGGCAGGCGATGCCGCAGATCACTGTCGGCGGGCACATCTGCCGCATCCGCAACGCTATGATCCAGCAGGCCCGCACCAGCGGCAAGGATATGCTGGTTCTGACGTTCGATGTCTGCGAACAGGGCGAATGGAACGGCTACTATCAGCGCCGCTTCGAGCGCTCCGTGAAGTACAATCCCAACGCCAGCTGGCCGGGTGTTTTCCGCACCGGCGTCGCCAATGCCGAGGGCAACACCAGCGGATTCTTCAAGGCCGTGATCGAGGCCGTCGAAGCCAGCAATACCGGCTACAACTTCAAGGCCACGGGCTTCAATGAAACCACCCTGCAGGGCAAGCTGATCGGCTTCAACTTCGGCGAAGAGGAATATGAGCCACAGAACAGTCCCGGCGAGATCCGCACCATCGTGAAGCCGCAGTTTGCAGTGAGCGTGGCGAAGGTGCAGGAGGGCGTTATCCCGCCCGCCATCAAGCGACTGAATGCCAATGGCAACGGCGGCAACGGTGGCGGCTACGGATACCAGCAGCAGCCTGCCAGCCCGCCCATGCCGGGAATGCCTGCCAGCGGTGAGGATGATGAGCTGCCCTTCTAAGGGCAGCTCCCCCACCGGGCCGGGAGGTGATGATGATTGGGGTGCAGTCCGAAGGTAGGACTTGACTACATTCGGTTGGACTGCCATCTGGATAAGAAATTTCAGCTGATCGAGGCAGAATTCGGACTCGTAGGATTTGCGGTAGTCGTTAAGCTCTTACAGCTGATTTACGGAGAGCAAGGTTACTACTGTGAATGGGATGAAGAGGTTGCATTGGTGTTTAGTCGAGCTGTGACACTGGGTGCCAATGCCGTTTCTGAAATAGT
>Ga0326514_10000080_pt1 | contig 57318 bp, 80 predicted proteins | sample 3_2548_0518_D_FD_203653 | JGI IMG/M metagenome (GOLD analysis project Ga0326514, IMG submission 203653) | Bovine rumen microbial communities from UC Davis, California, United States - 3_2548_0518 | ecosystem: Host-associated > Mammals > Digestive system > Stomach > Rumen | place: USA... | reverse complement strand
GATGGTGGACTTTGTACTTATTATAGTGCAGAAGATATGATGAGAATTATATCTGCTGGTATATACCATAAGAAATATCAAATTACATATTTCAATTCTTTGAAGAATTATATCAATAGTATGGATAATATGGTTGATATATCAGAAGCATTTTATGGTATGGCTATTCCCGAAGAATATCAGTCAGAACCTTTAAAGGACATTTGGAGTCAAAGTTAATGAAAAAAGTAGTGTTTAAAAATATAGTTTTATTCTACTTCGGGTTTTCTACTTACATAACATTGGAGGTCTGTTTTAGGGGTTATTCAAGTTGGTTAATGGGAATTTGTGGAGGTCTTGCCGTTGTCATCTTGGATAAACTCAATAGTAGAATATCGTGGGATATGGATATACTATTACAAGGTTGTATAGGTTCGGCGTTGATTACTGGAATGGAGTTGGTTATTGGAGAATGTATGTTAGCCGGACTTGTACCTAAGATATGGGATTACAGTAATATGTGGTTAAACTATAAAGGTATTATTTGTTTGCCATACAGTTTAATATGGATAGGGCTTTCGATAGTTGCGATTATATTCGCAGATTTAATTAATTACTACGTTTTTTGCGAACAGCCTTGTCCTTATTATAGATTATTTGGAAAAATCATTTTTAAATTAAAGGAGAAATGAACTATGCAGAATTTAAAGAAAATTTCACCGTGGGTAGAGTATTACAGAAAGTTGGTGGCGTTATTTAAGAAAGACCCTGATATTAAGATTATTTACGATGAGGGAATCAACGTCATCAAAATGTACATTAACGGTCAGGATAAGTATGAGGCTCTTAGTCAGCTTCTTCCCTCAGAAAAGAAATTCGGTAATGTAACATTGGAGATTGAACTTATACCGTGTAATGATTTAAAGTTATCTCAGACAGATTTATTCCGTAGAGCATTTAGCGGTAATCCTGTGGTAACAGATGTAATTACAGTCGGACAGGAGATTATTGGTTCTACAAACGATTTCAATTACATTGTATTTGAAAAAGAAGTCGTGCAGTATTATGACGATTCTCTTGGCGACCCCCACGGCAATCGTTCAACTCTCTATCAGGAGATTGCTAAAGAAGTATTTGGAGAACAGGACGGTATTTATTTCTGTACTGATAAAGAATAAAAATAATATTTTGATTTTAACAGGCTATCACTTTGGTGATAGTCTGATTTATTTTAAGGAGTGATATTTATGGCAGCTATTGACGGAAAAATATTATTGACACATAACCCTTGTTACAAAACGTATCAGAAAATGACACCAAAGGGTATTGTAGTACATTCAACAGGAGCAAACAATCCTTATATTAAAAGATATGTTGCTCCCGATGATGGTGTAATCGGAAAGAACGATTATGGTAATGACTGGAATCGTAGTAGCACAGAAGTATGTGTACACGGTTTTATTGGAAAAGATAAGAATAATAAAGTTAAGTTCTATCAAACACTTCCCTTTGATATTTGTTGCTGGGGAGTTGGTGGAGGTTGGAAAGGTTCATACAATTACAATCCTGCCTATATTCAGTTTGAAATGTGCGAGGATGGTTTGAACGATAAGGCTTATTGTAAGGCTTGTTATGATAAGGCAGTTGAGGTTTGTGCTTATCTCTGTAAAAAGTATGGAATAAGCGTATCTAATATTGTATCTCATCACGAAGCGTATCTCAAAGGCTATGGCTCAAATCACGGCGACCCTCATAACTGGTGGGATAGATTTGGTTATACTATGGACGGATTCAGAAAAGCTGTTAAGGTTAAGATGAAGACTACTACCAAAGTAAAGACTAAAAAGAAATGTAATCTTTATAACAAAGACTATAAAGACCCTGTAGGTAAAACTTCGGGCAGTATTTCTGTGCCTAAAGGTACTGAACTTGTTTGGGTATCGGACGATAAATACGGTTGGAGTAAAGTTAAATTCCATAATGTAACTTATTGGATTCTTAATAGCAATCTCAATAAATCTAAACTTTCGTCTTGCCCGACTATGAAAATGTCAAAGAGCGTTAAAGGTAAGAAAGTTAAGAATGGAAAGTTTGTAGCCGAGAAAACTATTAAGAAAGGCGAAACTGTAAAAGATATTTGCGTAATTGAGTCAGGCAAGTATGCTGGATATTCGTATATCAAGAGAGTGAAATACGGTACATATTATTATGTAAAATTATAAGAAAGGACTGATAGTATGAGTGAATGTTATGCAAGTGAATTAGTAAAAGTCGCTAAGAAAGAACTTGGTTATATTGAAAAGAAGACTCGTCAGAATCTTAGCGATAAAAAAGCAAATGCTGGATACAACGATTGGAATAAATACGCAGAGTTTTTTGACAAAAACCATCCCGAATTTTACAACGGTGCTAAAAACGGATTTTGGTGGTGTGATATTTTCGTAGATTGGTGTTTTATTAAAGCGTTTGGGTATGAAAAGGGCAGACAACTTCTTTGTCAGCCGTTACATTCTTGTGGAGCTGGGTGTACATATTCTGCTCAGTATTATAAGGATAAAGGACAATTCTATCCTCGTAGTGCAGAGCCTAAAGTTGGCGACCAAATTTTCTTCGGACAAGGAGAGCCTTATCATACTGGAATTGTAGTTCAGGTAGATAAGACTTATGTATATACTATTGAGGGTAATACAAGTAGTTCATCTGTTGTAGTTGCGAACGGCGGTTGTGTAGCTGCTAAAACTTATGTGAGAACATATAGTGAGATTTATGGTTATGGTAGACCTAAGTTTGACAAAGAGCCTGTTAAGAAAAAGAAGAAGTATTACAAACTTATAAATAGAACAGGACTTTATAAGAAAGCCTATAAGGATATAGTCGGCGGTACATCTGTACCCGAAAAATATCTTGATAAGGGTACTACGATTGAATGGATTTCAGATGATAACTTCGGTTGGAGTAAAATCAAATATAGAGGTACTTCGTATTATATCTTCAATTCTCATATTCCCGATGAAAAGTTATCACCTTGTAAATCAGGTGTTGTATTGAACAAAGATACTTTCGGCTATCGTGTTTACAAGGACGGTCACAAGGGTAGTAGAAAACAATTTCGTAAAGGACAGAAGTTTACTGCTATCTGCGTAATCGAAGAAGGTAAATATAAGGATTGGACTTATGTTCGTATTAATAATAAGAAGTATTATCTGAAAGCTAAATTGTTATAAAAAAATTAAGGGTAGAGAGAAATTCTCTACCCTATTTTTTACGATTTATAGATTATCTAAAGACTTAACAGCTAAATATCCCTCAGCTTCGGCAAAATGAATGTAAGTATCGAGAGTGATTTGAACGCTTGCGTGACCTAAAAGTGTGGATATTGTCTTAATATCGACTTTATTTTTGAAAAGCATATTTGCAAAAGTGTGTCTGAGGGAGTGCGTACTGCCTTTATTAATTTTCGTATTTTTAATAATTCTGCGGAAAGTTCTATCGTATTGTTGTGGAGCAAGGATACCGCCGTTCTTAGCACAAACAATATATTCACTTTCGGGGTATTTATCGCACATTCTTTGTAAAGCTGTTTCAGCGGTTTCATTTAAAGGTATTTTCCTATCTCCTGAGTAGGTTTTAGTTGTTGTTACAATAGTTTCGTAACCTGTAGCTTTACCGGTAGAATCCCTTGTTTTTACAGTTTGAGCATTTTTGCCGATATGAAGTGTATGATTTTCTTTATCCCAGTCTGATTTTTTTAAAGCTATAATCTCGCCTCGTCTTGCTCCTGTGTTAAGCTGCAAGATATACGCTTCTCCATATAAATAAACAGGTGTTTCAGCGTTTGGATAAATTCTACGACATTCTTCTATAATTAATCGGGATTCTTTTTCTGTGTAATATACCATTTCGGATTTTTGGAAACTGGATTCTGACGGCATTTGAATCCCCTCAATAGGATTATGTGAAATATGTTTCTGAGATAAAGCATATTTCATAACCATATTTACGCCATCTCGTGCTTTCTTTACTCTTGAATAAGATAATCCTTTTGCTTTGAGGTCGTTAAGCATATGTTGAATATCTGTAGTTTTAATTTCGGATATTCTTATTATACCGAGATAAGGGAATATCTGATTTTTAAAACTTGTTTCAAGAGCGTCATAGCTGGACGCTTTTATTGTGGGCTGTTTAAAAGTTACTAACCAATTAGTTGCGTATGTTTCAAATGATGATGTTACGGGGCTGATATGTGTTTCAGCGTTAAATTGTATCATTTGTTTTTGAACTTCTGTTTTTGTATTACCCGAAAAATATACGACTTCGGGTTTACCATTGGATTTGTAGTTGCCCGTGCGGATTCTACCGTAGAATTTGTTTCCACGTTTATAGATGTTTCCCGTGCCTTTAGGTCTTCTGTTAGCCATTTTTAAACTCCTTTTTTAACTATATTTCAAGATAGTGCTACATTTTAGCGATTTGTAGCACTATTGTAGCACTATTTTTTGATACTAAATGATACTAAATGGTAAAACTCTAATTTTGTATTTAAAGTAGAATATATGTTCTATATTCAATTATATCATAAAAAATAAAAAATGCAAGTTTAATAAAGATTTTTATATTATGCTCAAAAATGGCTTGTCTATGCGGTTTTTAAAGAAAAATCACCCTGATTTCAAAGGAAATCAAGGTGAAAAATTGGAGGCGACTGGCAGATTTGAACTGCCGAATCAGGCTTTTGCAGAGCCGTGCCTTACCACTTGGCTAAGTCGCCTTATATGCAATTTTAGGTTTTGCAGACCTTAATTCCCTTTTCAATTTTTGGCTTACCGCCTATGTTTTTTAATAATATTTTTTAAAGTGTAGCACTATTGTAGCACTATCGTCAATAAACAAATGTTTTATTGGTATATTTTTCAAGCCATTTTTCAAAGTTTTGTTTAGTGATATACAGGCGATTATTTAATTTAAAAGAGGGAAACCCGTCACTCCGCATAAGTTCATACGCCTTAGTCTTCCCCAAAGATAACAAAACCTGTATATCCTTGACTGTGTAAATAGTTATATCATATTCTTTTTTATTTGTCAATGTGATTTCTCCTTATAAACGTAGGGGTAGTTTTGAAACTACCCCATTTTTTTACTTTCTTTTCTTCTTCTCAGCTTTTATACCAAGTCGAAGTCTACGTTGAATAGTATGTACAGATTCTTCATCGAGAACCGTAAGACTTATCTTCGTATCGTGTTTTGATTTAAGATTACCAAGAAATTGAGTAAACTCGTTTACTATTTCTTCGTTATCATTTTCAATATCGACAACATATCTTGTCATTGACATTCCACCTCTGTATTATTTTGATACTACATTTTGATTGAGAGTGTAGCATAAAAGTAAAATAATTATGTTTTATTGCTATTGTTTGCAATATATTCAATCATTTTTTCGTAGCAATTTTTACATATTTCGATTTTCTTACCCACCGAAACATCTGTTGCTAACAACGTATCAGCTACTTTGTCATATACTCTTTTATAAGTTATTTTTTTAAATTTTACTAAATTTGATTTGCTTACTTCCTTTTTACAAAAATCACAAAGTATTACTTTCATTACTAACCTCTTTTAACGCAATCTCAATATCGTTCTTATCTACATTCTGTAAGATAATATCATCTCTATACCAAGCCCAGTTACCACTCTGATTCAGTTCACCAAACTTAGCCCAAAATTCATCATCAGCGTCCGGAGATGGATTATTATAGGATTTTACCAACTTGATTTTTTCAAGTAAATCCATTTTGTATCTTGACGTATTATAGAAAATCTTAGGCAGAGAAATAATATATGACTTAGCACTCGGAAACTCTGCTTTGAGTATTTCAGTAAATTTATTTTCAATTTCTTTGAATTTCTCTTTGCTTTCAAAGAATCCGAAAAATTCAAAAGTACAAAATGCTTGATGTTCTACGGTTACACCGAATTGCAATCTCATCGGGATATTTGTTTCTTTGGTATGCTCATTATTGAGAGCGTAATCACATAAATCTTCGATACCTTCTTTGTGGTCTTCAAGGAAAGATTTATGGTCGTAGATATTGTCGGCTAAAATATAATAGCCTTTTGAATCATAATATTTTAATTCGTTTTCCATTTGTTTCTTCCTTTGTTTATTATTATTTGAATTGTTTAAATATCGTTAATGATACTATATAAAAGGTGTTTGATGACCTCTACAGTCCAGCCATTACCCAACATTTTATAAGCCTGAGAATCACTAACAGGAAATTCATACCACTCTGGTACTGTCTGCAACATTTTACATTCATCGACTGTCAATTTTCTAATTATGTAATACCCGTCATTGAGTTTAATGGGGTATAATTTGCCTTTTATTTCAATTTGACCCTCATTAATGAAATAAACAGGATATGTTTTACCGTCTGTAGCCGATACCGCCTTTATAGGTTTATTATCTTCAAATTCAACAGGAATTGCATATAAACCTGTTTTACCACCAGCACCGCCACCATTGGCTTTTAGACCCACTGATTTATGGTCTATATCATATACTCTAAACGCTTGTGATGTACTCAATTCGCCGTTTGGTCGGGGGAGAGAGCCTACTTGCTTTGGTGATAGTGGCTCTGCTACTCCCGTTGCCCCATATGTTGATTTATATTTACATATATTAGCTACGCTTGTTTGTTGATACTGTGCTTTAATAGTTTTTGATTTGCCATCGTTGGTTATGTTGACAGGTTCAAAAGCCATTTGACCTTGATGTTTTTTAAAGTATTCTCTTGTAGTAGTTCTACCTATACTGCCGATAATCGCCCTTGATTTTTCTCTATCTGCGTTAATTATATCTCGGAGTATAATTCCTCTATCTTCCGGCTGATTAATATTGGCTTTCCGATAACTGCCGTCCTCTTGTAATATACCACACCAATAATATCTTTTACGACTTTGTGCTGACACAAGTGCAGAATCTATCATAATAGGTTCAAATCCAAATGTTTCAGAAATACTCTTATAGATTGCTCTTGACATTGATTTATTATTTTCATATAGAAACGCTTTCGGCTTAACTTCTCGTATTGCTCTAACATACTGAGAGAATAAATCCCAACCTAAACCACTTGCTTCGATTTCACGATTGTTTTTCTGTGCGATACTCCAATATGTGCAATTATGTACAATAATATTATCTACAGTATAAGAATGGTCTTCTGTGGTTTCAATGTTATAAACATCAGTATCTATCATTTCTTTTTCAATAGACTTGATTCTTATTAATAATTTATCTCCGACTATTTTTACCGATTTATTTAAAGTATCGGTTATAGATATTTGGCTATTATATGAAATATTTGTCTTACACATACCGCTGGGGAGCATTTTATACTCTCCATTTCTTACGGAAGTGGTGGGATATTTCCCAAATAATTTACCCGTCAATAAACCGATTGAAAGAATTAAATCTTCACTTGAACTACACCACATAACCGTATTTGGTCTATCTTTACGCTTATAACCGTCACCTGAAATATATCCCTCCCAAATTTGTAATAATTGCTCTTTGGGTAAATTTAATATTTCATCGGGTATATATTTGTTTAATGCTTTTTTATTTCCAAAATACGAATATAATTCTGTTAATCTTTCAGATTTAATAAAATATTCTGGTACTGGTCTGTCTTTATGTATCACATAATAATCCACACCTTTTAAATGTTTTTCAAATTCTTCAATTTTTGATTTTCCAACGGAAATAATAACCTTATTTTTTGTTTTGGAAAGATAACCGTCAGCAATTGCTCTACCAACTAACCATAATAAATCATTTGAATAATTTAATTTTTCTGATGATTGATTTATATTAACACAAACATAATCATCTGTCGTTAGTTCATCGGTTCTTACAAAAACAAATGAGTTGTTTCGATAAACATAAACGGGGTGGTTACCCGTTATATTTATTGTTTTATTTCCACAAAATCTTATATGATATAAATGATTGGTTTTTCGTTGATATAATCTCGATACTGGTCTATATCTATTTTTATGGGTTAAAACCATATCCCCAATTTTTATATCAACAATTCTTTTATAACCCTTATCGGTTTTTATTTTTGAGTTTGCTGGTACACAAGGACTTCCTCCAACAAGAAAATCAATATCCTTGTATTTAGAAAAATCTGCTTCAAAGACATCTCCTAATTCTTCTACATTCGGAAAATTATGCTGCGTAGTTTGAATAGCATATTTATCTATCTCATAAGCATAATAATTATCAACCTTAATATCTAAACCGAGGAAAGCCAACATACCGCAACTCATTCCATCAAACAAGCTGAGTACGGAAATACCCCCCCCTACTTTCTTATTGAGTATATTATTCATTAAATTCCTCCAAATTTACTATTTAAAATCATAATTTTATTATTCTATATTAGAATTATATTATTCTTTCAAGTTTTTGAATAACTCACTTTTAAAAAATATATCGTGTACACCGTGGGAAAACAAAACAGAATCATAGTTTTTATCAGGGATATAGCCGTGTTCTTTATACCATTCCTCCGTAATAATCGTTACGAAACCTCGTTTTGGTACGCCTTTCTTCAATTCTATTGGTATCTCCCAACCTTCTACATCGCCAAACTCTCCAACCTTTTTAAAATCAAGACTGTTGGCAACTTTCTTTACTAATTCTTCGATTTCTTTCTGTTCTTTATCGTCTACGACAGCAAGTAATAGCCAATCAATCTTATAGTCAGCCATACGTTTTAATTCGCATTTTAACCACGCTTCATTAATCAGATGTATTAACTTTGCTTTTCCCATTTTTCTTCCCCACAATCATAGAACATATTAATAAAGCAACTATATAAAGTGTTGCTCCCGTACAAAGAATAAACTCATAATTACCATTTGTTGTATTTAAGATAATTTCAGAAGTATTATTACCTGTAAGACCAGCTATAGCCCAAGCTGATAATGCAAGACCGTGAATTTGAGATATAGACTTCATACCATATCTTTCAGAGAGTAGTGCCGGAAGTGTTGAGAAACCGCCACCGTAGCCAGCATTTATTATTAATAAGAAAGCAATTACAATTATTGCTAATACAATATTTACTGCTCCTAAGACCGAATGTGTTAAAACCGTTAAACCCGTAATTAATATACAACTCGTAAATATAATCTTATAGATTGTATTGCGTTCTTTAAGTTTATCGGATAATGTTGAATAACCGATTCTACCAAGAGCATTAAATGAAGCTGAGATTGAGGGAATCACACTAACCATAATTCCTAAACAAGCCATACCTGTAAATGCTGTTGTTAGTATCTGCTTTTCGTAGGAAATAATCATTAGACCACAATGGATATTTAAGAAGAACATTAACCATATACCTATAAATTGCTTATCTTTAAAGAAATGCAATCTATTTGATTTTGTAGATTGTGGTTCTTCTACCCACCCGTCAGGTTTCTTCAAAAGTAAGTGACCGATAAACATTATCACAAAATAACAAGCACCTAAAATATAAAACATATTTGAGATACCATAATTAGTTTGTAGTGTTTCCATAATCGGAGTAGCAATAGCTTTAGCAAGACCAAATCCCATAATCGAGATACCTGTAGCAAGACCTTTGTTCTCACTAAACCACAGCATTAGCGTTTTTACAGGAGTTAAATAACCTACACCTAAGCCGATTCCCATTATTACACCGTAAAAAAGATAGATACCGAGTAGTGCAGCCCAACCTTTAAAGAACATTATTGAGAATCCCGTACCGACCATACCTGTTGTAAAACAGATACAAGCGATTAATGAGGATTTATGTATATCTCGTTCAACAAACTTACCGGCAAAAGCAGCAGACATTCCTAAAAAGAATATCGCCAATGAGAACGCCCAACCAACAGCGAACGGACTCATATTTATCTGTTCTGCAATAGTTTGTTTAAAGGTAGACCAGCAGTACACAGTACCTACTGATATATGAATTAATAAAGCTGGAATCGCAGCCCTTAACCATTTATTATTCATTTATTATTTCCTTTCATCTGAGTTTTCTATACTTTTTAATATTAAGTCTGCACACGAAGGACAGACTATAAAACTTTTTGAACTATGTAAATGTACAATTCCTTGAATAGAAACTGCATATTTAAGCCCATATGGTAAAATCCCACCACACCTATCACAATGTTTAATTGTTGGCATTATCATTCTCCTTTTCTTTCGGATAACTATTTTGTTTCTTACAAATATGAGGTAATCTACAGATAGGTTCATACCATTCTCCGCATTTCTTACACTCAACAACCGTAAATGCAAACCACGGTGGATAATTAGGATTTTTTCTATCGGGGAGAAAGCGAGGATTATATTCTTCTTTGTTGTTCATATCAATACACCGACATAGTCGCAGTTGCTATTGACGGGCAAACTTGCATACCCATCAAAGTTTTATTTTTAACATCAGCCGTAGAAACAAATTTATTAGCCAAGATAGGCTCTAAATAATCGGGAATAACAAGATATTTCGGATAACATTTGAACATCAACCAAAATGTATTGCGTTTTATTGCGATAATTTCTAAGACCGTATCAACGTCAATATCATTTTCTCGCTTAATTATGGCAGCTTCTTTTTTAATTATATCCATCTCTCAATACCTCGCTTGTCTATCTCGGCTTGTAAATCAGCTAAAAATCTCATCCAATCAGGCTTATTAATTTTCTCGTCACCGTAACCACCGAATTTCTCAGCGTCACGGATATCACATTCCATACAACAAAGAGTCTTGTTATCAATCTCGGAGATAAGAGGACGGATAAATCCTATTACTATACTCGGCATATATGTCTGTCTACCACAGGCATAACGTACCGCACAATTAAGGATTGTACCGAAATCTTCATTATCGGGAGTGATAACAATGTTCGCTTTTAGGGGTATATTTTGATTATTTTTCATTTTATGACCTCATAAATTAATAAAATATAAAATCTCATTTTAGATTTTGCACAAAAGTATGAAATTCATACCTTTGTGCTGTTCTCTATATGTAATATTGTGCTATTCTTTTTAACTTCTTTGTAGCAGTAGAAATGTGCCTTGATACTGTAGAGATATTCAAGCCTAATTCTTTGGCAATATCTTTCATTTTCATTTGATTATAGTAGTATAAAGTAAGACATTTCTTCTGCTTATCAGTTAATTCATTCTGAATAGCCTGTCCTAATATTCTTTTCATCTTGTTTATCGAGTGAGAATTACCCCCCCCCTAAACTCCGATGAAAAAAATTATAAGAAATCATATCTGCATTTTTGTCTGTAATATGTATAGTTCCCATTTATCTATCCTTTACTTATACTCTATAAAATTCTCACCATACTCAGCATTAATCATATCGAACACAGTACCCATACCAAGACCTTCTTTGCTCGGAGTCCATATCTTCTTTGGATTCCAATTTACCCAACCCATCTCATCGGGTTCTGTACTTGCTTTCGGGTCGTAATAAGGGTTATCAGACCATTGACCGCCGTTAATACAGTAGTTATATTGCTTTGGATGAGTTTCTTTGAGAATTAAAAATCTCTTATCTCCGTCTTTTTCTAAGTGCGAGCCAAACGCACAGTACAAGCACCCAGTCCTTTGACAGCCGGTACAATGAAGTTTCCCGTTTTCAAGAGTTTCAATTTCACCATATAAAGAGCAAATATCAAGATTATATCGTTTTATATAAGCGAGAACATCTTGCTCAGTCCAAAATGATAAAGGTTGTGAAGTGACTTTCTTACTATCAAAAGCGTTGCAACCGTGTCTTATCCACGCTTGTTTTCTCGCTCGGCTTTCATCAGTCATTGTACCAATATATGGATACTGTTTGTGTTGTCTGCCGTATATACCCATTGGAGATTTTTTCATTACAGTACAACAATAATGAGATATTAAAAATGGCATTTGACATAAGGGCAACCATTTTTCTTTGTTATATAATGATTTTTTACCCGTATTCACCGCCATCATTAAAGAATCTTTGTCCTTGCAGTTCTTTTCGTTTTTTATAGGTATGTTTGTATTACATTTTGGCGATACATACCCAACAACATTAATCTTCGTGCGTTGTTTTGCTGAGTTGTTTTGCTGAAAGGTTCGCTCTCCTAATAGTTCTTTTCTCTTGCGAATCGGAGTTTTCTGATAAGATTGAGAACTCTCTCTCTCTCTCTCTCTCTCTCTCTCTACGGGTTCTCTAATAATTCTTCGGGCATAGTAAATACACTCAGACACTTCCTTACTAATTACAGGATACCCGTAATTAGTTATCACATCTACAAAAGACATTTTCGGTCTTATAAATGTAGCACCTTTCGACCTTGCAAATGCTTGAATCTCAGGATATTCAAGACCCGTATTGCTAAATACCACAGGTACATCGGGAATAACCTTACGCACCAAATCAAGTAAGACTGTACTGTCTTTACCGCCGGAGAACGATACACAAACACCATTGGGAAAGTGATTAGCAAATTCCTTTATTCTTGTAAGAGTGACAGCAATTTTCTTATCTAAATCCCAAGACTGCATTTCTTTTAGTAATTCTTTTGTGAACTGGTGTTCAGCCATATTTAACATCACTCCATATAATTGTTGTTTATAATTTTTACTTTTAAAATTTATCTTTTATCATTTATAATTTCATACAAATAACTGTCTACAAGATTTCCATTCAAATCTCTACCTGAGTCGTGGAAATGATGTATATAACCATTATATTTTTTACAAAATTTATCGTAATGTTTCTTTACAGGATTACCACCTACAACACGCCATTCAATCTTGTGATGTTGATTTACCAATTCTCTTAATTTCTTAAACAAATCCCTACCTATAATCGGGTTGCCTTTGTCAAAAGAGATTAAGCCAAAATTGTGTACCGTATCAGTAACACAGTAAATTTGATATGACAAATAACCAATTACATTATCATTATCATCAACAAACGCATAACGATAAGTTCCTTCTTCTGGTTGTAGATTAGGAATCTCTGTTCCACAATCGTATCCTATATAAAAGTAATAATCTTCTGTATATAGCAACTCTGTAAATTTTGTTAGAATAATATCTTTATATAATAGAGCTGGTTTTAACACTATTTCACCTCTTAAAAGACTTATTTTAAATATAAGATTATGTGGGTGGGGATTTGCACCCCACAGGGTAGTTCTCAAATCAAAGTTTAGACAGCTACTTCTAAAGTTGTTAGATGAGATTATAACTACCTATAAACAACGTCTACCTATTCCGTCACCACATAAAATTTATCTCCATCGTTCTATCTTCTCAGCAAGACACCTTTGACAATTTACGAATATCCTATCACAACAATCATATCTCTTACCGTTAGCCCATTCGATGAATCGTCTAAGCCATCTTGCTATCTTATGATGTATCGGTTCTTCTATTTTTCATTACACCGCCTTTTTGTTTACATTTTCAATACGCTCTTTAGCAATATCGAAATACTTTTTATCTATCTCAACACCTATGAATCGGCGGTTATTCTGTAAGGCAGCTACACCCGTAGTACCACTACCCATAAAACAATCTAATATCAAATCATTCTCATTAGAATGTTTAATAACTAAATCATTTATAAGGGCTATTGGTTTTTGAGTAGGGTGATTTGTACGTTCTTTGCCGGAGCAAATAGGATATGTATAAATCCCCTTGTCGTATTCGCTATTAAAGGTAGGCTTGCTTTGTTTTACACAAGTAATAAAATACTCACTTGAATTAGACAAATAATTTAACTTACTATTAACAGGAATAGGATTCGTTTTATCCCATCTACATAATCTAAATTGCTTAAATTTGTGAATTTCACCCCAGTATTTCAATTCGTTGATTTTCCAAACGTCATAGAAAATTAATAGCGTACCGCTGGGTTTTAACACTCTATAGTATTCATCGAACAAGAAGTCCATATTTAACTCTTTTTTATCCCATTCACCAAAATCTGTTTTAGGTGGGGTTTTACGATGTTCTTTGCTATTAGAGTTATTCCAAGAACCGCCTTTATCAAAATTAGATTTCTTAGAAATTAAATAGGGGGGGGTCAATCAGTATCAGATTAATGCTGTTATCAGGAATCTTTTTTAACACCTGTAAACAATCACCTTGAACAATCTTATATCGTTTATTACCCACTTTTTACTTCCTCCGTATCTGTTGCTTATGTGTATTCCCAAAATACTTTGATTTCGGAGATTTTAATATTTCAATAGATGAGCCGTTCTTAAATCCAACAAAAGCACCATTTTCATCACTTTTTGCTAAACATATTTCATCTTTAGCTTTATCGGATATTTGTTGAATAAAATCAAACAATACTTGTATTTCTCTATTGTTATATGGAGTCATAACAAAATGGGTTTCGGGTTCTAAAACACATTTACTATATATCCAAATATATTGAATAAATGATTTCCTTAATCTTCCTCGGAAAGACATAACATTAGAATCATTTTTACATATAATTTTAAGAATCATTTTCTGATATGCAGTTAAATCAAACCCCAAATAATCTTGAACAAATTTATCGAGATGAGATGAATATTCATCTCTGATTTGTAAGAGATACCCACTATCCATATAAATACCACCTCTGTCTACGAGAAAAGGATTTAAAACTTTTTCTATCTCAGTCATCAAAAATCCAACCTCCAAAACCATCTGAACGCATATATGATTGATTGTTTTGCCTCTGTGTTTGAACGATTTTTATTTCTTTGTTATCTAAAGAAGAAATACGAATATAATGTGAAAGTAGAATTTTGCTTGATTTAAACGCTTCTAAGAGTTGTAATTTAATTTCTTCTTTAGACTGTTCAAATAACTTAGAAAAGTAATAATAAGCACCAATTTCAAATCCATATCCAATCTCAGGGTGATGAACAATATAAATATCATTCACAGTTTGAATAGTATCACCATACATTAAAAGCATTTACTTCCTCCGTAGCCAACATATAATAAATACAATTGCAATTCCAATAATGTTTCCCAAAATAATAACACAAGTTCTTTCCATTATTTACTCCAATTCTTCAATTTCAATTCCAAGTTTCTTCAATTTCAATTCCAAGTTCGTTACAATGTTGTTTGATGTATTCATATTCCTCATCGGTTACTATGAGGCAACTGAGTGGAGTATCGCTCGAATAAGTTTGAGTAAACCTTATACTTTTATCCGGTAATACTTCGGAAGTAATTTCGTCTTCAAACAATACTTTAATTGGCTTATCCACCTTTAGATTTCCTCCAAGAAATCAAAACCACTCATATACTTGTTATACTCATCAATCAATAAAGGCAGCACATTAGGTATACTACTCAATTCACCATTCATAAAATCATAGAACGGGTAATAGGGCTGACAGTAATCAGAATCAAGAATCATAACATTATCAATGTCATTCCATTTCTGAATGTCATCGGTAAACACAATATCAATCTCAAAATCATAATTTAGAGTTCTGCTCTTATTGCGTCTTTTGACTTCAAGTTTTACTGTTACTGTCTTTGATAAAACAAGCGTAGCCTGTTTATGTACCCAAGTACCACCTTCGTGGAATCCGTATTTGAGTAAATCTTCTTTTGTTGTGTTTCCTTTTAATTTAAAGCGTTTAATTTTCATTAATAAAACTCATACTCCCTTTTAACAAAATCAACTGCTGTGTAATACAAATCATTTATATCACCATCATTTTCAATGTGGTAATCATATTCAAAATTCATAACATCAGCGTCAGCCATATTGGTCGTAATCAAGGGAATATTGCGGTTAGTGACAAGAATTGTTTTACAATCCTTTATCTCAGCTTTGAGCCGAGCAATATCTTTCGATTCACGAATATGTATAAACAACATACAATTCACAGGATTGTTAATAAATGATTTAATCTCCTGTAAAACAGACTGATGTGGTAAATCATTGTAAGCAGAAGACAATTCTTTGAGGTCAGATAAAAACTTTCGACTAATATCTAACTTATCGCCCTTCCAACCAAGAACTTTTGCAGCTTCTTTAATCTTGTCAACCGAAGAAAAACTATAAGCAAATTTAGCATAAGGATTATTGAAATTAAAGTAATCCTGTAACGCCATATTTACCTGTTCGACAAAAGTATCTTTACCACAACCGCCTGAGCCGTTAATAATAAAAATCCTTTTTTCTTCGGGTCTTACCTTAAATATTTCCATTTTTTCTCACCTCTAATCTACTAATCGTATATCAATATCATCAAGTGTATTCATTAAATCTATCTTTTCAGACAAACTCATTTCTTTAAACATTTGATTAAGAGTTTCTTCTAAACATTCTTCGCATAGTGCCGACTCTCCATAAGAATCGTTTAAGTAATAATCAGCATATACATCAGATACGTCAGCACAATCATCACAAAATTCAATTTCTCTCGGAGAGTTCGGACAAGCACTTCCCAAACAAGGTAAACCCACAGAAGTACAACCTACGCAATTATCGTCAATTCGTTTCATTTTATAAACCTCTGAGGAATGACACAAACGTAAGACCCCATACGAAAATAATAAAGATACCGGCTATTACGATTCTTGTCATATTTCCATTGTTTTTCGGAGTATTTGCTATTCTGAAAAATTGTATTTCGTGATATAAAGCATAAAACCAATCAATACTTAGAATCACAGCAAGTATTAAACATACAATTCTCATTCTGATACCTCTTTTTTGTATTTACCACAGCTTCTTGTTTCAGGACAATAACCGAGGACTTCACATTTAGGCTTCATAGTAATTTCAATAAGCGTCTTCCATTCATCTGAGTATTCTGCAAGTTTATTGGTATACATTCTAAATAATTCTCTGTATTCCCAATACGCTCTTGAACACATACGTTGCCTTGACATATCAATTACATTACGAACATTACGTCTATCTACAATCTTTGTAGTCATTCCAAGAGGTAATATCATTCCTATATCTTCTCTCGGTATGTTGTGACTCTCTAACATTCGAGCCGTTGTGCTGATTACTTCCATAGTAGCTTTGTAGACTTCTTCAACTTCCTTATCTTTAGAAATCGACTCAGGTGTAATATATCCAAAGTCTTTATAATCAATATATCGTGTACTTGCCTGTAATCTCGTTGGAGAGCCACCTATATGGGTGTACCATTCTCGAATTACTCTTGCCGAGAATCCATCAATCACAGCTTCAATATTTACAAATTCAAGAACTCTACCGTGATTAGCTTTAATACAATCCATACCACGCTTGTAATTCTTTTCATCATCTGTAATATCTGCTCCCCAACATACGCCAGCACGTTTACCTATTAATGTAATAGGGTTTGTCGTAGTTTCGGGTAAAATTGTTACTGTTTTCAAATCAATCACCCCTTCCGAATAAAAGTAATTCCCACAAATCTTTGACATTTCTCAAAGGGTGTTCATCGCCATCAATAGTAACGTCACCCTTTTTATATTTCTCACCGAAATTCAAATCATAAATATAATATGAAATCCAATGATTTTCTAAGTCGTTCATAATCATTTCAAGTAAATCAACCACATCATCAATCATCGTAGGATAGAAAAGAGTAAATTCGTCTTTATCTGTAGGCTTATTCAGTTTGGCTAATTCGCTTTCAAAATCAAAAATTGCCTTAATTCGTCTAAGGTATGTGCAGAAATCCTTATAAGTAACAATTACTTCTTTGTTTAAAAATGAATTAGGTTCAAACTTAACTTTCTTAGGTTTCATTCATAAACTCCTTTAGTTTCTTTAAAGTTATAGCTTTACCATTAAGTCTAAATTTATATGGGATTCTCGCTTTACTCATAGCGGTCAATTCTTTTATATCAGGAATACAAGACTTTTCCTCAGTCCACATATAAACCTTACCCTCTTTGATAATTTCAAATTTCATTATTAGTATTTACCTTGTTTAAACAATAATTATGTAATGGGTATATCTTCGCTACAATCAATAAAGTAAGATACCGTACCCTCATATTCACCAGCAACAGCACGACTATCAATATTAGCGTTCAGCGGAGAAGTAGCAGAGCCATTCTGAATATCATCATCAGTAAACTTTACAATTACGTCCGGCTCTTTGTTGAATCCCCAGTTACCGCTTAGTGTCATTCCCGCTGTCACATTTGGCTGCGTCTTATGTGTCATCTCAATACAATGACGATTATTAAAGTTACTTACTGATACCTTAATCGCATAACCATCTTCAATACTTGCATTTGTAACAGCAACTTCACCACCTACAGAAGTATCAAGCGTTTCGGGAATCGAAATGTCAAAATGACTATACAGATGTGAAGTTACTGCAATCTCGCCCGAACCTACATTCTGATTATAAGCATTAAACTCAGTAGCCGAAGCTGAGAATGTACAACCTACAATAAGCATTACTGCCATAAGCAAACAAATTATTTTCTTCATATGTGTTTCTCCTTTTTTAAATTGATTTTATTTCTATTTTCATACTTGCGTTATTCAACGCTTTTTTATCAGCCAAACTATAACAATCATAGACAATTTTGCAGTTCTTATAAGTGCCTTTTGCTAAGATTGTGTTTAACTGAATATCTTTTATTCGATGGTCGGGTTTAAGTAAACCCGACCTATATATAAGAGTATTGTCGGAGAGAAAAACAGAGATTCTAATATAACAGTTATTTGATTTTGGATTGTAGAAGTCTACTGATTGATTTCTTTCTCCCGATACTAACTCTAACCCGTTTGATGTGGGTATTATTATTTGTTTTTCATTACTACTCGGAGTAAAATCAAGACTTTGCGATTCTGTGGTGTTTTGCTTATTTGAAATTTGCGATTCTGAGTCTGTTACATATATAATGCTACAGAGAATTATAATACAAATTCCCATAAGCACCATCATTATATTAAACAGAACCGAAGAAGACTTATCTGATTTCTTTTTCATTTCTTCTCCTTATCTGTACTACCGAAACCGCCGTTACGTTCTTTCTCAACATTATCATCGTCAACAGTAAAATACTGACTAAATATACCTTGACAGAAAGCCGAGCCTTTTGTTAATATAACAGGTTCATTACCATAATTAACAAGTTTAATCATAATATGACCTTCGTTATCGGATTGTGCGTAGTCGCTATCAATAATACCAACTGTATTACGAAGTACCAATCCTTTTTTCGCTCCAAGCCCCGAACGAGGATAAATTTTCAGAACAATATTCTCAGGCATATCAACACATCTAATACCTGTGGGAATAAGCTGCGATTCACCAACTCTAATATGTATTCCAAACGGAATATAAAAGTCATATCCGGCAGAACCCTTAGTAGAGCGTTTCGGGAGAATTATCTCGTCATAGTCTTTTTTCACACTATTCTCAAAAGACTTATAATCATATTGATTATCGTCAAAACCTATAGAAGTATAATACTTTTTTAACGACTGTTCAAACTGTTTTAAAGATACTTTTTCAAATCTCATTTTTTACTCCTTTAGTAATGTGATTTCTTTATTTTTTAGTGTTTCTTTAACGTCAATAATACGTTGATTTGTACTGCCACGAAAAGCAAGGGTTAGGTCACGTTGAGATTCTATATATCTACCATCTACGATATAATCAACAGTAGTTAAAATATTTAATTGTTTAGAAAGAAAATCAAGATTTTTTAAAAAAATTTCAGGGTCATTTTCATCGTAGTATTTACTTTCTTCTAAAGTAGATATTAGATTTATTTCCTCATCTTCTGTGATTTTATAAAACTCACCGTGAATTGTTCTTCCTGTATATAACCATATTTTTTTATCAGGGAAAATTTCTTTTACCATTTGGACTATCAGCGATACACCTTCAACATTTTCTTTAGCCAAAGGCTCACCACCCAATATAGTTAAACGTGTTATGTAAGGCTTGTTTAATAATTCAAGTATTTCATTAAGAATCTCGTTCGTAAGTTCTTTACCACCGTCGAAATCCCACGTTTCTTGATTAAAACAACCTTTACAATGCAAATCACAACCTTGAACAAAGATTGATATTCCTAATCCCTTGCCATTAGTAACATCTAATTCATTAATCTTCGCATATCTCATTCTTTTCACCGCCTGTATATTCGTGGTCGTCAAGATGAACATATCTATCTTTGATTTCCTCGGTTCTACCAGCGTTCCAAAAATGAGAGCCAATGTAACCGCAAGTACGTCTTGCTACATTCATTTTGTCTTGATTTCTGTTTCCACAATTAGGACATTCCCAAATTAATTTACCGCCCTCATCAATAATCTTTATTTCACCATCATAACCGCAAACCTGACAATAATCGCTCTTAGTATTTAATTCAGCATACATAATATTCTCGTAAATGTACTGCATTAATTTAATTACTACATCAAGATTATTTGATAAATCTACAGCTTCAACATATGAAATAGCACCACCGGGGGATAACTGCTGATATTCACTTTCAACCTTTAATTTTGTGAACGGGTCAATCTTTTCTCTTACGTTAATATGATAACTATTTGTAATATAATCGTGGTCTGTAATTCCCTCAATAATACCAAATTTCTCTTTAAGACATTTAGCAAATTTATAGGTAGTTGATTCAATCGGAGAGCCGTAAACTGAATAGTCGATATTTTCTTCGGCTTTCCATTTAGCACAAGCGTCATTAAGTGCTTGCATAACCTTTAAACCAAATTCCTTGCCTTTACCACCTGAGTGAGATTCACCAGTCATATATTTAACACATTCATATAAGCCAGCATAACCAAGAGAAATTGTTGAGTAACCATTATACAACAGTTTGTCTATTTTCTCGCCCTTTTTAAGTCTTGCAAATGCTCCGTGTTGCCAAAGGATAGGTGCAACATCAGATGTAATACCCAAGAGTTTCTTGTGTTTACATTTTAAACCTTTATGACATAACTCTAATCTTTCATCAAGTAAATCCCAGAACACATCAAAATCACCCTCGGAAGATAAAGCAACGTCAACCAAATTAATTGTGACTACACCCTGATTGAATCTACCGTAATACTTGTGTTTATTCGGAATATAGTTTTTAGCATTAGCAATATTACCAATACCATTATCTGTAAATCTGTCGGGGGTAAGGAATGACCGGCAACCCATACAGGGATATACGTCACCTTTGAGTTCAAGCATTTTCTTTTCAGAAATCGGGTCAGGTGTCATTCTCTTTGCCATACATAAAGCTGCAAGTTTAGTGAGATAATAATACTTTGAATCTTCAAATATATTATCTTTCTCTAAAACATAAAGCAATTTAGGAAATTCAACAGTAACATATTCACCAACTTCATTTTTCATACCGAGGATTCTCTGTTTAAAAAATTCTTCGATAAGCATAGCAAGTTCTTCTTTGTATTCATCGGTTTCACCTAAATACATAAATACACTCAAAAAAGGTGCTTGCCCGTTGACTGTAAACATTGTATTAATTTGATAATTAAAAGTCTGTACAGAATCTTCGATTTCTTTCTTTAATCTCTGCTTTGCGTTCCTAATAATTATCTTTTCAATTTCATCGGATTTATTAGTTGTAGAGAAGAAATCAATAACTTCTGCAAATTCTTTTCTTACATCTTCTAAATGTTTATTATAACTATCTCTTACAAAAGGAGCTAAATGCGTTAAAGTAATCGTTGTACCACCATACTGAGAAGAAGCGACAGCCGTAATAATCTGTGTAGCTATTGTTGTTGCAGTAATCAATCTATGTGGTTTCTCAATAGTCTTACCGTTCATTACTGTACCATTCTGTAATTGGTCGTCAAGATTAAATACACAACAATTGTTCTTAGCTTCTTCGGCATAATAATCTACATCGTGAAAATGAATTGCTCCATTGTCGTGATTTTCGATTACATCAGGTGGTAAGTCTTTTCTCGCAATATATTTACTTACAATACCAGCCATATAATCACGCTGGACTTTTATTTCTTTTACGTTCTTATTGGAGTTTTCTGTGTTCCAATATTCGTTTTTACCGCCAACCATCTCTTTGATTTCGTCTTCAATAGAATTATGTTCTCTCTGAAATTCTCTAATACTACGATAATCTTCATATGATTTTGCAGTTAATTTTTGACGCTTAGTTATCAATTTATTGAAAACCTGAGTTTCAATATCTGAAATTGTAACGAATTTAGAATCTCTGTTTTCTTCGTAGATTTCATCGGCTATACTCTGTGCAATCTGCGGTTTATAAATACCACTACCGTTTTTCATAGCCTTTGAGATAGCACTAACAATTTTGTCTTTGTCGAACTCAACTTGTCTGCCATCTCGTTTGATAACTTTCATTCTCATCACTCCTTTTCTTTATTGTTATTTATGTTGTTTAAATAACAAACATTACAATCTCAAAAACGAAATTGTAATATTTGTTTTACACTATTATTATACAATAAACGATATAAAAAATTTAGTGTGTTTCTGATTTATTTTTATTTTCTTCAATTCTTTTTGTCATCAATTCAACCATATTAGTATCACGTTTTAAATGTGCTTTTTTCATAACAGCTTGATTCACGGTTTGAACCGAACCGAAATGATAACACTTTTCTTTCATTCTCGTCAATCCTGTGTAGATTAAATTAGAATTTAACATATAAATATGGGATTGAGGGGTAATTAAAATTACAGTTTTAATACTACTTCCCTGACTGCGGTGTATGGTGATACAGTACCCTAACTGTATCATTTTGAGGTTTTCTTTCGTATATCTTACAAGTTCACCGTCAAAATCAATAACCACCATATTATTTTTAATCATACGAATATTACCCGTTTCGCCGTTAGCAATTAAAACTTCTATCGCCTTACCTTCCGGAGTATATCTCAACTCACCATTTTTCAAACACTTATGAGCCTTGTAATTATTGACGTTCTGTATAACAATGTCATCAATATAATAAGTTGTATCACCGTATGTAATATTCATTGGACTACCATATCTTTTGTTAGCAACCTTTTGAATAATCTCATTAAGTTTTTGTGTACCTAAATCGCCTTTCTTTTGAGAACTCAAAACTTGAATATCCTCAACTTCATTACCATTCTCTAATAATTTACGATAAAGCCCAACAACTTGATTTGTAATCATTTCAGGTGGTAAGTCAATATAAGTATAATCTTTATTGTTACCAAAAGTAGTAATCTGTCGTTTCATATCATCGGTAAGATATTTTCGATTAAGTCTTGTGTCAGTAGCGACTTTCATCAAACCGCCATCTGAGTACCTAAATACTTTCGTCAATACCGTAGTAGGAATACAATCAATCTCCATAAAATTATGAAGTAGATTACCACAACCGACAGAACACAACTGAGCATTATCACCAATCAAAAGAAGTCGTGTTATATTGAAATCAATAGCGTCAATCAAATGTGTAAACAAGTCAACGTCTACCATAGAAAACTCATCACAAATAACAACATCTGTATCAATCTTATTTTCTTTATTTAAACCCCAACCTGTTTTCGGATTGTAACATAATCCTCTGTGAACTGTACTTGCCGGTCTATTAGTGTAACCTTTGATAACTTTTGCAGCTTTACCCGTGGGAGCGAAAATGGAATACGATAAACCATTGTCATCAAGCATATTAATAATAGCTTGTGTGGACGCACTTTTTCCTGAATTACCAGTAATAAAAATTCTATTATTTCTACGAAGTACAAGCATATGACTGGGAACAGTAAAACAATATTCATACCCATCTTTTGTTATATATGGCGTTATTGGAGTTTTAATATGATTAGGTCTATTGTCGACACACATCTGTATTAAATTTCGCTTTGTATGGTGAACAACGTATTCTATTGCTTTTCTAATATATATTTTACCATTTGTTGTATAAGGTTGATTTTGTCTGTCGATTATTGCAATAGTTGCTCTATACCCCAAAGATGAAAAAACAAACTGAACAAAATCTGCGTCATTTTTACTTGTAGTAGAATACCTATTTTTCTTTAAATAATCGCTATCCCAATAATTTATTTCATCGGCTATTACTCTTAATTGATGTTCGTTGCAATTATACCACTCTTTAGGAAAATGTTTATACCTAAAAGGTACTGTTATATAATAATCATCATACCCTTTTTCTGCTGATTGTGTTGTTCTATACTCATAACCGAGCCTATTAACAATTTCTATTAATCTTTGTTTTTTTCGTTTCTTTTTTAAATGGAATCTCGCTTGTCTATATGTTGAATCGGAATAATTCATTTGAGATTTATAAAAACTACCATCAGCAAAAGTGGCAATCATTAATCTTATTTCATCATCTGATAAATCAATACCCCTACCGCTATAACAAAAAGAAGTAATAAATTTACCCCTAAAGCCATTTTTTTTGTGCCGTTCTCGCAATTCTTTAAAACGTATTATTTGTATATTCCCTCTTGACGTAATGTAAACGCAGTTATGATTATCTGACAAACATTGATTTAAACCGTATTTGGTTTCAAACAACCATAGTTGATTATTTTTATGTTTTATGTAGTTATAAGGATATACTAATTCAGCCGTTCCGTCTTCATTATATTGTAACACTCTTTCTCCTTCGGTATAATCTGATATTTTCTTCCATTCTCTACCATTAAAATATTCAGTATCACAATCTACACAACCGGCTGCTCCGATAAGCATACTAATATTATACTTACACAGATTCTTAATACCACCAAGCTGTTCTTCGGATAAATCAAATCCATCTACCTTTTTATATTTTTCAACGTCAAAATCCCATTTATTATCGGTTTCAACATTGTCAATTATTGTTTCTGCGATATACTTTTCTTTATCATAAGTAGACCGCAACGCAATCATTAAAGTATCTTTGTTATAGATAATATCAGAATCTTGAATTGCAGACGGAAATTTATCACAACAGGACGGTACTAACTTAATACATTGTTTTCGTATCTGTATGATATTTGCTTTAGTATTACCTTCTTCTTCATTTTGTTGAAGCAGATATTTAACACAAGCAGCACAGCGATACTCAGAAGTTTTTAAGTCATATTCAAACTCAACAACATCATTGGCTTGCATTTCAATTAACAAGGTATCAGCCTTAGAGAATCCTACAGAAGCAATAGAGCATAAACACTTATAGGGATTCTCTCTGAGTTTCTTTCTCAACATCTCAACGGAAGTATATTTTTCATAAATTCGTTTCAACATTGTAAAACTCAAATAACCTTTAAACTCAATAATTAAATCAGCAAGACAGAAATTCTCGATAATTTTATTTACAATCTTATCAAGACTTTTCTCTCCAATACCTTTAAGATTATTAACATTAATCTCTTTGACTCGCCCATTCTTTACTAATTGAATAATATCAGGATATTTAGTAAAGATTTCAGTAGCTTGATTAATAGTAAGAATCCCACATAAGAACTCAAATATATCTTCGGGAGCAGTTAATTCATCTCTTGAAATATTAACCACCTCATATGAAGTGCCGTATTTTGTTTCTTTCGGAATAGCAGCGATAGTATATTCAACACCACCATCTAAATCAATTAACTCACCACAAATACTTACATTACCGTATCTATTAACTTTTATATCGGGGTACAAGTTTTTATTTACTCTCATACCATAAACTTTAAAATCATCTGAATCGTAAACCTTACGCTCCATTACTCCTTTAAAGTTTATCATCTGTTCTAAATCTTTACCCATATCTACCTCTTTACAACTTCATATTCAGTCAACACTTGTTCGGTTTCTTCAACTTCAACCCATTTATCATTTACCAATTTTCTTTTATTCTTATTATCGAATTTATTGATTTTCAAAATTGAGTATAATCCAAATGGATTTTGTTTATAAACCTTGCTCTGCGAAATTTTGGTTGATACTTCTTCTCCTGTACGGAGATTGTGTACTACAATATACGGTTTTGTATCTGATTTATAGGTCGTGTATGATACTACAATATAAAGGTTTTCTTCTGATTTATTATCTTTATATGTACTATAATCAAGGTATTCTATCTCGGCTCTAACATACTCTTGTATGTGAAGCGATTTATTTGGTATGTTTTTAATAAGTGCTTTTAACAAACCCTTATTATCAATTTCTCGGTATTGTTTAGCGGTTTCTTTATTTGAATACTGTCTTACAATACATTCTGTTACTCCATAATCTTCATAAGCTGGTAAACCCTTATTTCTATCTTTATCGGGTTCTCGTAGTTTTTCTTTGTTAATTTGGCTACAAGTTAAAATAGAGGGTAAAACCGTTTTCGGAGTTGATTTTACTCCTACTGTCATCTTAACACCAAAATATAAATCAACGATTCGCAATAGATAAGCACTTCTACCAAAATCAGAAAAGTAATTCAAAGAAATCAAAATTTTTAATTGCTTTATATTAATACTAATCTTGTTCTCTTTATCAGAGATACAATTTAATAACTCAACAAAATCTTTAAACTTCTTTGATTGAGATAATTTAAACAATTCCTCAGCCATTTGCTCATTACAGTATTTGATTGAACCAATACCTTTATATATAGCATTGTGTTCTTTATCTATAGTGTACTTCGCAGAAGACTTGCCAAATTTAATCGGATAAAGTGTAATACCAAAATGTGATAATTCATTATTAAGTTTATTAGTACGTTTTAAATCACCCGAATAAACCGTTAAAGCAACAGTATAATATTCAAGAGGATAATGAACCTTTAAGTACGCTCCATATAGACAATCAATAGCCGTTGCAACAGCGTGGGGACTCGCAAAACCATAACTCATACAACCTTGTATCATTTCCCACGTTGTATCAAATGCGTCCATAGAACCCGTGTTTTTTAACCACGTTGTTTTGATACGTTCTTCAAGGTTTTTGAAATCTTCGGGCTTAATCTTTTTCTTTGAAATCTTTTTAATCAATCCAATTGACTCAGCCGGAGTTACACCCAGCCATTCAAAGTATTGCATAAGATTCTCTTGAAATAAAATATAGCCATTTGTAGAAGATAAAACCTCGTCTAAATATGTAGAACCCGTTGTGAAATCTTCTCTTGCTATGAACCCATCACGCCAAGCATTAAAGAACGGTCTTAGACAAGCTACGAACATAGCCATATCAGAGTAGTTCTTAGGCTTAAACGATTTAAGTAACGAGGTAGCCCAATCACCATCGACCTGATTAAGAGTACAAGTCAATTCTTTTGCGAATATATCCCATATTCTCTTATCATCTTTAATAGAATCTAATAATTCTTTTACTGTGATAATAGGCTTACCAATTAATTTAAAGGTTTCATCAATCAATTTATATACTGTAACAATAAGAAAATCATCTTTGAGCATTTTAAACTCATCGGCTTCACTTGATGTTACCATTACACAAAAGCTATCACCGATTTTTACTACACCATATTCTTCTCGTAAATCTTTGTTGTCAAGAACGTGGGCACAAGGGTGTGGAGAAACCGATACTATAACGTCAATATATTTCTTAGCTTCTTCAATATATGGTTTCCATTTTTTGTTTTCAGCGTAATCTTCAATGTTTTTCGCAACCTCATTATACTCATCATAAGGTAAATCGTGAGTACGGCAAACATTTCTAAACGCTTCACCCATCTGCATAGTACCGTATGCAATCATAGGATAACAGCCGTGTTCACCGAGAAGTTCTTTAGCAGCTTTAACAAAAGGCTCTTGTGATACAACATTGAAATCTATATCCGGCAAGGCTCTATTTTCAAGAAGTCTTGCCGTAGACATAAATCTTTCGGGATATAACTTAATATCAAGCCTAAACCTATCAAGCTGAGTCATACCAAGAATCTTATTAATATAGAAAGCACCACAACTACCACGACCAGTACGAGTAAGTACGCCTTTGTATTTATTAACAGCTAAATCAACTAATTTCTCATTAAATAAGAAGTAATCGGCTGTGTTTATTTCTTTTGTCTGCTCAATTACTTTCATTTCCTCACGAATACCTTGTTTATATATTGGTAATTCTTCGGCTGTTATCTCGTCTGTTTTAATAATCTCTTTAAATCGTTTAGAAACGTGAGATTTTAATTCAACGATTTTTTCATCAGCAGACAAATTAGGATAAATACTCGGCATTTTAATACTGTAATCAATATTTATATCCTCACAATTCCTAAATATCAACGTGTTTCTTATGGCGGTTTCTATCTGTAACGGGGATAACACACCTTGTTTCATAAACCGATTATAAAAGGTATCATAATCAGGATAATCTAAAATATAAGTATCTTCATCGCCATAATTCATACCCTTACCTTTAAGAAATTCAAGTCTATCTTTAGCTTGTTCAGGATAAATATAATGACTATCATTAGCAGCTATCAATTCAAGATTGAATTTATCAGCTAATTTAAGACAGGTCTTATTAATTATCTTCTGATTAATTTCATTATGATTCTGTACTTCAAGAAATAAGTTTTTGCCAAAGTGTTTCATTAACGGCATAAAGATATTCAGAATTGCGTTTTTATCTCTTAGGATACCGGCAACACAAGCAGTAGTAATAAACACATCATCGGGATTTAACTTCAATAAATCTTCAATAAAAATACGAGGTTTATAATAATAACCCTCCATATTTGCACGACTGAGTATCAAATTAACCTTTTTTCTCGCTACATTGTCTTTTGGAATAATTACAATATGATAGTTACGACTATCTTTTTCATAAGGATTTTCAACAATATAACCCTCAACTCCAAATATACATCTAATATCGTGTTTTCTACATAAACTTAAAGACTCAAATACATCACCGCCTGTGCCGTGATTCGTAGTAAAATAACACCCGTATCCGAGTTCTTTAATTCTATTTATATAATCAATAGTAAAGATGTGACTATCAGGAGTAAAGATATTCGATACTCTGTCGTGTTTATGATAGTTTTCATATTCTGCTATCATTTTTATCCTCTCAGTTTTCTACGGTTTCTCTTTTAATTAAACTATTCTGTATTGGTAACATACAAACCATTCGTACACCATTGTTCAGTTCTTTGCCGATGATAAAATCACCTACTGTAACTTCTATATCATTCTCAATATAAAAATCTTCGGGGATTTTATTGTTATAAGTTCTCAAATTGATTAGTTTAACAAATAAATCAGCAATCAACTTATAAGCATTAGTGTAAATACCTTCTCGTGTTTTATATGTATCTTCAACACTTGTATAATACTGAAAATCAGCATAACCATTATATTTCAGATACATTGTAAACTCAGATTTTTCTTTATCGTCATCTCCTGTAACGATTGTATATTCAAGAGTTTCACCCTTTTTAAGTTTATCAACTACATCGACAAGCGTTTCGACTGATTTACCCTCAGAATAATGACTAAGGATTTCAAGCGAATTAATAAACGGATAAGTCGCCAGCGACCTCATAAATCCACCGCTTACATTTGTTTTATTTGCTTTTAATCTCTGTTGAATAAACTGTTTTGAATTAGGCTTTAATCTGCATTTCATTTTAATCACCTCATTCTAACTCATCAAGCCAAGCTAAATCATCGTCTTTTGCAGAAGTGGTGGTTGTATTACCGCCAACTCCTTTGAACGTATTACCAAAAGCACTATCAGATTCTTCAAGCGTTTTAAGATATTCATTATATGGCTTATGTAATTCTGCACTATAACCGCATAAATTAGCGAAATAATAAGAATTAGCTTTGACCTGTTCTTCGGTATCAAAGAAAATCATTTCGTTACCAGTTTCGTTATAATCTTTCTCTCGTAACTCAATATCCTTGATTGTGGCAATTACAAGGTCAGTCCACTTCTCAATTAACTTATCGGATAACGGTATGTAAACGTAACAATCGTCAACCTCAAACATAGCCCTTACTTCATCGGGTAGACAATTAATATCGTTAGTATCTATAAGTTGTTTCAAATAATAATCAACCTGTAATGAATAACCGAGTTTTTTAAGCCACATTTTAGCATTTGACTGTAATTTCTCACCCAACTCTCTACGCTCAATATCACGATATTTCTCATTACCTTTGGAATCGTGGTATTTGACCGTAACATATTTTAAGAAATTCCAACAAATTTTAATATTCTCTTTCGGTATACCTTTCTGTATTAACGCAAGAGCATATAATACAAGCTGCCCCGATAATTCCTCAACCTTTTTACCACTATATTTAGTGGAGGTTTTCCAATCTATGATTCTATAGATTTGTTCAGTTTCTTTAGATTCTTCATCGCTTTTTTCTTCGCTCGTTTCAGGTGCCGTCTTTGGCTCTTTATAGATAACATCAATATAGCCTTGTAAATACGAAGTGCCGGTTTTGATTGTAACAAATTGCTCATTCTTCACTCGCTCCTTTTCAAGTGGTTTATGATGTAAGAAAAACTCTTTAAGATTCTCATAATATCTGTCGCCAATCTTTTCATTTTTCTCGCCATCACACCTGTCAAATTTCAATCCCGAAATATCAATAGCATTAGTCCAAGCGTCAACGAAATAATCTTCCATATCTTCGTACTTGATTTCGCCATTGTAAAACTTTTCAAGAATACTATGACAAATACCACCCATAATCGGATAGACAGAATTTGTGTTATCTTCTTTAGCCCTCAATACATATTTTAAGAAATACTCATACGGAGAACTTATAAACTTATCAATTCTCGACCAACTATAAAGAGTATCAACGCCTAACTTAGCTTGAATTTGATTAAGTTCTTCTTTGGATAACTTCATATTTACCTCGCAAACTTGCTAATCTGATTATAAATATCCTCGTCACACTCAACGTAAACCGTATTCCAATCAGCCTTGCCGATTGAATTAGCAATCTCCTTAGCGTGAGCAAATTTCTCTTTGTTATTAATAATATTAGCAATACCTAAATTACAAAGAAGACTCTTAGCATTAGTATTCCATTCTTCTACGCCGTTTTCATCAACACCGCAAAGTCTTATATCGGCTGAAATACTATTACAAATATCAGTAAATTCCTTAACATCGTCAGAAGTTTGCAGTTCAATGTAAATCTTTTTCTTAGCTTTTTCTGCAACTTTTTCGACTGATGGTTTCTTTTTTCTCTTAAAAATTCCCATAATCATTTCTCCTTTTAATTTTGTTTTGACGTACATTAATTATCATAATTACTATCTAAATAATACCAACTACGAGAATAGCAAAAGAGAATTACCCTTAGTCATTTCAAGTAGTATGATATTTAAAAAGTCTATAGTAATCACTTCCTGTTCATTTCTCGTTCATATATTTTATGTTCTTTTTCGTCATACTTGACTTTGTGTTTCATAAGATAATTGAATATTTTATTTGAAGCGTCTGCCGGACTATCTTTATCACCGATTAAATTGTATTTATCAACGATATAATAAACATTTTTTCGGCGGTAAAATTTCTCACACATAAATCGTACTTCTGTAAGCGAAACGTCCTTATCCATAGCGATAATAATATCAACATCGTTTAAATAACTTGTTAATATCCTTACTTGCTCATCGGATATTGAGTGTCCTTGTAATGCAACTCCCGTAGAATCATTTAAAGAATCACGTTTTAAAACCGATTTTTCAGCTTCATAAACAACTACATATCCAGCTTTTCTTATACTCTGTTCATTCTCCCATAGACCGTATAAGTTAGCACTTTTAGGATAAGAAGGGGTAAAATAATACTTTTTAATACCCAAATCTTCATAGTTATTTATAACCGTCCGAGCATTAATTCCAAGTAATTCGCCGTTCGCCCAATATCTTAAAGGAATAATCACTCTTTTACGCCGATAAGAATACTGTAAATCAAATTTCTTTCTCGTCCACGGCATTATACCTTCTTTATACCACCCTATATATAACAAAGGGGTATAATCATTTAAAACATCATTTCTTAGATATTCCAAGTCTTTAACATCTGAAAAAGTATGATATTTATATTTGGTAAAATGTTTAAAAACAATATCCGCAGCGGTATTAACCTTTTTAACAGGTCGGGTTAGATTAAAAGGCAAATCCAATACATTATGCAAATATTTAACAGCGTCTATAAATTTACAATTCTTAACTCCCTCAACTAAGTCGATAATATCTGTTCTATCGTCCTCGTCAAGTCCAATATTTCGTGAATAACTACGGTAGTTTAAATAAGAGTTATCATATATGACAACACCCATTGGATTATCCCCATCAGGCTGAGTTGCAGAATAATATTCTTTATTAACGTGATATTTAATCTTTTGGCAACCTAAATTTGTCAAGATAAACTCAATTTTACTGTTGTTATAAATGTACTTTTTTAAATCTACTACGGTCATAATTACCAATCCTGTGGTACATAACAAATACCCAAATCACGACAAACATTTCTGCTTAAATCGCACTCTGAAATTATTTGGTATGGGTCTGTAATACCGAATCTATTTTTTAAGACAAAAGTAATCATATACTTTTTGTCGTTATCTAAAGTAAAAGGAATCTTAGTAGCTTTATTTTTGCCCTCTAAGCGTTTACATTCTAACTGATTTTTCTTACCATCAAACTCATCATCATAAGGTCTTCTCATCATAATGTTTACGCTCATAGGGTCGATAATGGATTTAGCTTGTCCGATATTATTATTCGTAAAGTGTCGTACCTGTAAACTATTTTTACCAAGCTGATACGTTACGAATAGCCCTACGTTTTTTGCTTTCGGTTTAACTACATCGTAAAGTTTAACCATATCTCTCATCATACTTTTAAATATCTCATCTGTTTTAGCGTCCTGTGATTCCTTAAAAGTATCTAACACAAACATCTTGATACCTAACGAAGAATACTTTTTAATAATCTTAATGACAGTACCCACGGTATATCTTTCAAGAGGGATTATAGTTAGTATATGTTCGTTCTTACGTTCTTCTATCCAGTTAGAACATTGGATAAGCAATTCCATAGTTTCTTTGTCAAAGTGACCGTCACGGAGAGTATGTTTTTGTAATTCAACCTTGAAAATATTATTGGCTACCCATATAAGAAGTTCACGTTTTACTTTCGTTTCATCTTCTTCGTTGATAATCAATATCATTCTTTCCTTTTGCTCAATGGCGGTCGGTACAAGATAATTGAATACCATTGTTGATTTACCTACGCCGGAGTTAGCACCTAAACCATAGATATGACCGTTGAGATTAAACCCACCAATCATATCCGTTAATATTGGAGCGTTATAAAGAGGAAGTCCAACCTCGTCACCCTCATTAAGTTTTTCAACAAAATCGTGCATACCCTCAAACGCATTATATGATTTTACGTTTTCATCAGTATTAACAAAGATATTGTTTAACTGTGCTTCAAGGTTATCGTATATTTCTTCAATATCCGTATCAACGTATTCAGATAAATGCTGCCCTACGGGGAATCCAGCCTTGCATAACTCTAATATAGCTTTCCATTTCTTTACTTCGGTTACATAACCCGATAGGTTTTCAACTTGAATATACTTTGTAGCCATACTGATGGTTTCATAGCCACCGTATTCCTCGTATTTAGTTTTAAGTTTCGGGTGTTTCTCTAAATATGTACCTATAGTTACGTCATCGAGTATATTTTTCTTTTCGTTGATAAAAATATCATTAGCGATAATGAAATATACTCTCCAAATATTATTAGAAAAATCTTTCTCAGTTAGTGATATATCATAAAAACTATCAGGATTCTTATAAAGAATACTAACTACATTTGCCTCGGCATTAAGTTTATATTCCTTGATTTTCGTTGCGGTTTCTAATACTTCTTTTTGATAGGGTGTTAGTTTATCTATTTTCTTATTTGCCGTAACTTACACCTCCTACCACATATCCTCAGCCCAAGAATACTCTTTCCTCTTTTTAGGCTTATATTGCCCTTTGTTCGGTCTGTTATACCATTCAGTTACCTCGTCAATTTGAGAATCTAACTTATCTTTAGCAATTTGTTTAGATTCTAAACGCTTATGAATCGTTTGAATTTTTGACTCAGCAATCTTCAAGGCATAATTGAATTTATATTCTTCATCGCCGTTAAATTTATTATTTTTTATTGCTCTTTGTATTTCTGCCGATGAACCTTTGAACGCAAGGTAAATAACATAATACGAATAACTTGCTTCGGGTTTTACTTTAGTATTAGCATAATATAAACCTTTAGCTAAACCTTTTAAGCGATATATCTGAGAACGGGTTAAGGTTTCACCCTGTTTATAACCCAACAACTTCTTAACATATTCAAAAAGTTTTTTCCAAGCGACTATTTCCTCGGCTTCATCAATATTCGCTTCAAAATTAGGATTTATTTCATTTGAACAGCCACACGAACGTACAAGGTGTATATTTCTGCGTAAAGTTGCTGAACTCATTTCAACTTCTTTGCCACAATCACATTTACATAGCCATCTCTTAGTTTCGGGGATTCTTGCCACTACAGTCAGCATACCAAATCTATCACCTATAGATATTTTCTTTCCCATAATAGCACCTCATAGGGCAGAAGTTTCCCTCTGCCCGTATTTCGTATTTTGATTATTTACAAAGTTCTAAAATAGCTTTAGCGTCCTTCATATTATCAATTTTGCTCGGATTCTCATATCCAAGTTCTCTTGTCGCAGCCATAATAGGCTTAACAATATCCATATCGGATTTATTAGCTTTAAGATATTCAAGAATTTCAGATACTACTTCGCCTGTAGCTTTCTCAGACTTCTTTGCTTTTTCAGCTTCGGCTATACGCTTTTCCTCAGCTTTTCTCTCTTTAGCCTGTTCTTTTTTTACTTTATCGAGAGAAACACCAGACTTTTTCTGTTCCGCAAGAATAGCGTTAGTCAATGCTTCAATATATTCATCAGCGTCAAGATTGATTTCCGACACTATATCAGCAAATCGAGAACCACTATCAACAGCATAACTATCATCACGGAATTTAATCTTTCGTGTTTCATCTTTGATTTTACCTACAACCTCGTCCTTCTTAGTAACGATATTCTTCTTGCCGGTCTTCTCCTTAGCAATAGTACGGTCGATATAAGCAAGTCCTAAGAAATGAAGATTTTTCTTAATAGCATTAAAGTAATTCTGCTGCTGGTCGGAGGTAAGAATCTGATACGTTTCGCCTGTTACAACATCGGCTACGTCCTTTGTCTTAACGTGACCGATTACGATTGTTGAAACGCCAACCATTCTCAAACGTGCCATCATATCAAGCATAAGAGAAATTGCCTTTTTCTCACCTTTACCAAAACCGCCCCAAGCACCATTAATAGTTTTAACAGCCTTTTCGGGATGACCTGTTGCTCTACATTCTTTATTCCAAAGCCTAATAGATTCTTCCTCGGCTATGTCAATAAGATGGTCGTATGTATCCCATACAACAACTTTAAGATTCGGATAATCGGTTGTTTTGTTTTCAATAATATCCTCACAAACATCAGCAAATCCAGCACTATTAGAGAACTCATCATAGTCCATATTCCACTTAGGACAGTTGATATAGTTAATATTTTCTATACCGTCAGCACCTCTCTCGCTACCTGTTTCGATAAATAAATAACCATCTTCACCGGCAACTTTCTCACAAACCTCTTTAATTAAGGTTGTCTTACCACACTTAGATTCGCCTAACAGCATAGCATTGTAAGCAAGAATATCTAATTTAACGTGATTTTTTCTACCAAAAGCCACAATATCAGTCCTTTCTATGATTTCTTGCTAACCATTAAAGGTCAGCAAGAAACTCATCAAATTCTTCGGAAGAAACTTCCTCATTATCATCTGTGTCTACATTAAAACTCAAATCATCTTCTGTGTATACATCGTCAAAAATCTGAGGAATTGACGTTCCATCTGTATTCTTAATATAAGGCTTAGTCAGAACCATATGACGTTCACGACCACCGCCTGTTGAACAAGCTGCAATAGCTTCTTCCTCGGTATATACACCAATGTCAACTAACTCTTTTACATCATCGGGTACATCTTCATATGTAGTAGTAACCGTAGCACCGCCCTCAACAAAAAGACCGTTAAATGTAACCTGTCTAATGTTCTTCTTAGGTTTAAACAGTTTGCTCATAATAGCAGCAAACTTCTTCTTGTCGTTCAAATCAGTATAGAACTCAAATACCTTTGAGAACGGATACTGACTCGAAATATCCTTGCCATTAATCTCCTTAACATAATCAAGAACTCTTGCATTAATGTAAACAAGTCCACGTTCCTTATCAATTTCATTCTTATCAATACTATCAGAATCAACAAGAATAGACTGTACAAACTTAGCGGTAAAATCTTCTTCCTTAGATTTTGTATCAATATAAATCTGTGTAATCTGTTTATTGACCTGTGTAACGTCATTGTAAAGAGAATATTTGAGCGAACCCCTTACCTTGATAACAGCGTCATCGGAAAGTGCGTCAAGAGCCTGTTCGATATAAGGAATAGCGTCATAAGCACTAAGGAATTTCTTATAAAATACCTTCTTCTTATCGGTAAATTCAAGACCTACAACGATAAAACTTCTATCGCCAATAGATTCAAGAATATTCTCATCGAATCTGTCTTCCCAAGCAACTAAAATCTGATTGCTATAGTCATCGCTACCGTCCTCATTCTTACCGTGAGCATAGATAACATTTTCTCTTTCAAGTGAAAAACCGCCAACCATATCAGCCGTTACAACCCCACATTTCTCACCACAATCAACACCGAGCGTCATATTACTGTACTGCCAGTTAGAATTTTCGCTCTTTTCATCAATCTTGATAAATGTATTATGTGGAGCATACCTACCGATAAGAGTAAAATTATTCATCCAATTTTCTCTAACAATCTTATTCTTATCATTGTTTTTCTTTGCCATTTGATTTCCTCCTTAATTAAGATAAAAATTTGATATATGACTAACAACCTCATCAAGGCTCTCACATATCCTTGTACAACAAGTTTTGAGCCACGGGTGTATATCATCGGAATAATTAAAGGCTATTATCGGAATGTTATACTCTTTTGCTAACATTAACTCCATAGCCGTGCCAATACTTTTTGGTACATTAAAATTGACTACCACAACATCGGCTTTGCGGAGTTTATATAAATCAAACTCCATAGCTTCTTTTTCCGACTTATGATTCTCAGTAACAGGTGAATAATAATAAGGTGGATTAAAAAATGAAAAATCAAACTCTTTACCAAAAGTATCGGTATATTGTTTTATCTTTTCAATTAATTCGTTTCTCCAACCAACCTGTTCCTCAAAAGGTTTATTACCCATACCACCGGAAAGATAAATATTAACAGTTTCCAAGTATGTAACAACCGTCCTTTCGTTTCTTTACTATTTTTGCTCTTAGCAGTTTAGGTTTTATTTTTCCTTCAATAATTTGTCGTACTCTTTCTTTTGTAATTCCAATTTCATTACCTATCTCTTGTAATGTATAATCTTTACAACGCATTTCAAATATTTGACGTTCTCTCGGATTCAATTTATCAATGAATCTTGCGATAGAATCGCTATACTCAACCCCACCAATAAACTCAGCTTTTTTGTCGGCTATAACATCGTGAAGTGTAAGTTTAGTACCCTCGCCGTTTATGTTCATAATTTCTTCTTCCATAGAGCCATTAAGATTCTCCATATATCTATCTTTGCAACGCATATGCTCGTTATACCAACCCATATAATGTTTTAAAGCATTGTAAAGATAGGTTGAAAATTCTCCCACAGAAGAATCATATTTCATAACACAATTTAGATATTTGACTATCATATTGCCCTCGTGAATCTCAGCGTCAATATTGTGGGTATTTATAAAATGATATACAAGACCAATGTTCTGTACGGCAAATTCCTGTTGCTCTTTAGTTAATTTCTGTACTTCTTTCTGTTGCAAAAAACATCACTCTTTCTCGGCTTCGTGAGAAGTTAAGAAATCTTTGTATTTTTCATTTGAGAATATATCTCCAACGATTTCAATATCTCGTGAGAATTTTGCAAACTGAACAGGATAAAACTTATTTTCAGAAAAATCAAAGAGAGCATACATAGCTTCTTCGGCTACATAAACAATCATTCCTTCGACTTCTGAAATAGTGTCTTTACAAATATCGCCCTCATAGATAAATACTTTGTTCTTATCACAAATAAGAGTACAAGTCTGAACAACAAATCTATCGGGAGGCAAAAGGATATTTTTACCATTATCATCAAGTGCATATACACCTTGATTATTAATACCAACAGCAATAGGTTTGCCCTCATACTCAGTAATAAATTTATCTTCCTGTAAATCTCTTACTCTGTAAAAACTCGGTCTTACTTCCTCGGTTACTTTTGCAATATCTATAATTTTATTTTCTTTCTGTGTTTCTTTAACTTCTGTTTCTATTTTTTCTTTTTCCATTTGTTACTCCTTTTTTAACTCAGGATAATTAGTGTAGAATTTTTCAAAATTAAAATCCAAAAATCTTCTACTTGCCAGATAATCACACATATGTACAAATGACTCAATAGTAGTCATAGGTTTAGGGAGAACCGTATCTCCATCTCGTGATGAAGTGTTAAATTCACCCATATGCGAAGCTATACATTGTGCTATAGTATTAACCCATCCTTTATCAAACCTGTTTATCATATGATTCTTCGCACATTCGGCAAACAACTTAGCAGCGATAACAGGATGGGCAAATCTTGTATGATGTTGTGGTGAAGCGTCCGGCTTTTGACAATCGTGTAAAATTAAAGACGCATATACACAATCTCGTGCATTTTCAAGTACCATAGCAAGACTATCATCATTATCATTAAACTTATTTATTACAAGGTTTCTAAAAGTTTCAGTCTGTGCCAAACAGAAAGCTATATAAACCGCAGCTTTAATGTGTCGCACAAGACCACCCTCACCAAGAGAATATTCAGGATGATATTTTCCCGTTGATGAAGCTGGGATATGCTGAATAATCTCAGGTGATAAATCAAGAACCTCAATAACAGTTTCCTTTATCTGTCTGTTTTTAATTAACTCAATTTCTTTAGTGAATACTTCTGAATTAAGCAAATACATCAACCTTTCTTTAATATTATTTATCGTGTTTAAATAACAAATAACTAACCAGTAAATACTTTTATAGCTTTTTCGATGTTGTCTATCAAAACATCTATCTGCCGTTTAGTTATCTCGGTTGATAAGGAAATCCGTATCGCTCGGTAGTTTTCTTCATCTCCTATACCAATGGCTTTCAATACGCTTGATTGTCCTATCTTCTCTGAATTACAAGCTGAACCAGCGGAAATAAGAATATTATCAGAATCAAGCATATAAATCATACCCTCTCCCGATACACCTTTAGGAAGAATAACGCAGATATTATTTGCAAGTCTTGATGAATTATCTCCTACAAGCTCACAACCGAGTTCTTTAAGTCGCTCAATACAATAATCACGAATTTCTCTCATATTGCGAATACCTTGTATTCTGCTTTGTGAATGTAGATTTTCAATTATCTCGCCCATACATTTAATATAAGCAACATTCTCAGTACCACCACGGAATCCATTATTTTGTGAACCGTATATCAAGGGTTTAATTGGCATATCTTTTCGTACATATAAAAATCCGATACCTTTAGGACAGCCAAACTTATGACCTGATACCGACATAATATCTATACCAAGATATTGTACGTCAATATCAATTTCGGGATAAGCCTGAACAGCGTCTACAAAAATCGTAGTTCTCACCAACCTACCCTCACGAAGTCTAAATCTACTGTCTTGACTTCTAATTTCAGAAACGTATTTGAATATTGGTTGAATCGTACCTATCTCATTGTTGGCATATTGTAAACTGACAAATACCTCGTAGCCCTCAGTATGATAAAACTCTATCAATCTTAACAGTTCCGAAGTATTGTAGAATCCTTTTTTATCGACAGGAATTTTAACACACGACAGTTCAATACTCTCAGAAGAATAAATTTCGTTTAAATCCTCACACATACTCGTAATAGATTTATGCTCTATATCGGAATACAAAACAACACCGGACTTCTTCTTAGATAAACACCAATGAAAGAATCCTTGAATCGCCGTACAGTTACCCTCACTACCACCAGAAGTAAATATAAGATTGTCTTCTTCTTTTCCTCGGATTTTATCAAGAATAACCGTCCTCACCCCGTCAATCATTTTTCTAACTCTTTTAGCAGAGTTATATAATGAAGAAGGATTGTAATATTCATCTCCGATTAAATAAGGAAACATTGTATGTACCGCTTGTATATTCGGTTTACCCGTAGCAGCGTTATCAAGATAAATTTCACTACTCAATTTCCTCACCACCTTTCACTATTTATTATACAATAAACAATCAAAAAAATTTAGTAAATATCCGCAGTTTTTAATTATCTGCGGATTTTTTGTTAATATATTCAATAAATTTCTTTTCTACAACTTCTAAGGTTTTGAGAACATCATTATCTCTATTGATACAATATTCTTTTCTGTACTTAATTAATGCTCTGATTAAAGCAAGATTGAATCCCGTAGTTAAATCAAACTTCTCGTCAAATTTATAATTACAACTTGCTCGTCCGATAGTTTGTACTCCGTCTACTGCCGGAATCTTAATTTTTACAAAAGTCTTGTGTCTATTAGTCTTGTAATAAATTTCAGCATTAACCAAATCAGAATAGTAGTCAAACCAAATACCAACAACCTGTGGATTGAATCTCGTCCACTCAGTCCAACCCGATTTCATTTTACTATAATCTACACGTTTAAAACACTCTTTAATCATATTAAAGTCTTTAAGCGGTAAAGCCATAACAGCTACTTTAGTGTTGACGTTACGAAAAATTATACAACCGCCGTTAAAATCTCCGACTTCATATATCGTGCCAACCTTTTTTAGAGTCTTGCAAGGTTTAACAAGTATGTATCTTTCATTCCTTGTGATTCCAACGTCATCCATAGACAATCATCCTTTCTTTTTTATGTATTTAAAAGCACAATTTTAATCATTTTCTTCACCTTTAATTATCTCGATATAATCAAATGCTCTAAGCGGAATAATTGTGTTGTCGTTAGCGTTTGTTGACAATCTTATACCAAAAATACCATTATCAAACTCAACTCTATATTTTTTGATTTTTCTTTTTTCGGATGTATTAATAACAACAATATCTCCCTCAAATATCTTGTTACCGTTCTTATCTTTCAGCCCTGTGTATTGTCCAACAGTTTCGGGGATAACAGACACTACATCATCATTTTCTATATCTGCTACTTCTCCGTACAAATAATATCCTATGTGTTGAACAGTAGTGTTACAAATACAATCACGGATTAAATCACCGTATACCCACTCGCCGTTATCAGTTCGTTTACCTCTAAATAAAATCTCTCTCATTTGTTAACCTCCAAAATAAAGCCACCAACGTAAAGGCTTAACATCAATTTTTCCTTGTTTGAGTTTAATAATTTCCTTTCGGTTGTTAGTATAAACTTTAATTTGCTCTTTGACTAACGTATCGGTTTTTAATTCAGGATACAATGATATAAGCGTGTCGGCGTTTTTATTCTTCAAACTTTCAAATGTATCTTTTTCGTAGCCTTTATAGTTTTCAACTATCTCGCAAAGTTGATTGTCTATTTTATTATTTTCGGTTTCATAAAGATTGATTTTTTCATCAATCCCCCACGCAGAAGTGACACAAACCCCTAACATAATGGTTACTATAAGCATTATTACACACGATGGTATTCCTATAAGATAAAATATCTCACCATCGCCATATCTGTTTTTATCGATAATCACTCCTATTGCTATACAAATAATTGTTAAAAATAATATAATTATAAACATATTTACTCCTTTAAAAATCTCTACATTGTAAATCAATAATTACATACCCTCAGATTGACATTGTTTAATATAATTAACCGCTTCGTTTAATGTTTCAAATCCTCTATCGGTTTCCCAATATCCTTGATATGGATAACGAGAAGCGTGAACGTGATATTTATATCCCATAATTATTCCTCATTAACAGACTCACTACCAACCCTCCCATCCAATCGGAATCGGTTTATCATCCATAAACACACTTGAATTATCTTCACCGTTTTCACACAGTTTGATAACCCTTTTATACTGACCGTTAAATATCCGTTCAATATCTCGTACTTTTAATATGCTCAACGGATACTTACATTCTCTACAGACAAGTTCCTTTGCGTGTTTAGCCGTATCAGCCTTAACAAGCCACATAGAGCAATCTCCATAGTCACTCCATACGAGATAGTTTCTTATGATTCTTTCTTTTTCCACAAAATCACTCCAACTTGTAAACAGCTATATGTGTCATTCTGCCGTAGCGATTCTTAACTTCTTTAAGAGTAGTCGTGATATTATATCCTCTGTTCCTCAGAGTATAAATAATACCACTCAATCTCGTAGCACCAAAATTCTCAATAGCTTGCATACTTGTTATGCTACCATTTCTCTCCAAAAAATCTAAAACAGCGTCTATCTGTGATTTAATTCTATCGTTGCTCATTTTTTTCTCCTGTAAAGTTATCGGTTTCGATAAGTTTATCTATTACCGTTTTTACTATTTGAATATTTGTCATATTAGTTACGTTAAATCTCAACTTTTGTTTGTTTTTAAATCTAACAACAACTAACTCTTGAAATTTATCTGTAAACAAGTCTTGATAATATGTATCTAAAACATTGTCTGATAATTTCTTTAACAGATGGAAAAGTTCTCCACTAACAAACTGTGATTTCTCAAACAGTCTTACTCTGTTCATATCCAACCTCTAATTACTTCTTATTCTTTTTGGATTTCTTCTTCTTAACAACAAGAAAATCTCTCCAATACTTACTAAAGAAGCTGATTTTTTTACCAACGTCCTTTGTATCGGGAAGTAGTTTACGATTCACACCGGATTTATAACCCTGTGCAGCCATATTATTTCTTGCTATATTTCTTTTGAGAGTCCTTGTTCTTCTCGCCATATGCGTATCTCCTAACTTGAATTTTTTTGCTTATTAATTTCTAATATCGGAGATAACTATAACTATACTTACAATTATCTCCGACAAAAACTTTAAGTATATTTTAAAACCGAGGAAGGAATGAATAACAAACGAACCAAGTAATATTGAATGATGAAATAATGAGGTGTAGAGAAAAAGGGTAGGTTCTGTTTATATATTTATTTGAAAGGAGGTCAAAATACAATGAGAACATCTTTGTAATCGGCATTTTAATTCCTTCCTCGGAGCGTAGAAAGCTATTTATTTTTCTTCTTTAGATTCCTGAGTATCATCGGAGGCTGAATTTTCCTCTGTTATAAGGTCTGAGGTCTTGTCCTCATCATCTTCAATTCCGAGAATGTCACAGAGTTCACAAAGGCAGAATGAAATATCGTCTTTTCTAAAAACTCCATTCTCATTTACAACATCATACTGTTTAAGAACCTCAATTCCCTCGGCATAAACAAAATCCGATGGGAGAGAATTAAGTAAAAGTTTAACCGTTTCTGCGGTATCTGCAATCCACTCTGATGTTTTCTTCTTATACTTAACGACTTCCTCTAAGTCAGCCTTAGTTTCGTCCGTATAGATACACGGGGGAGTTAAGTAGTTTCTAAGAATCTTCATAGCAGAGTTTTTATCCACTCTAACCACTAATTTTCCGAAAGATTCATCGGTCGAACAATCGCCCTCGTTATGCTTATCAAGAACAGCACAACATTCCTTATAGCAATTATCGAAAACTTCCTCTATATCAGCGTTAAGGGTATCACTTGCAATAAGTGTTTCCTTTGCGTCCTCACAAATAGAAGCAAGAAGTTCATTCTGTGTAACTACCCACTTATCAACAAGTTTTTCCAAGCTGACAACCCTCGGGTCTTTAATTGTAATAGTTTCTGCATTTGTTATTTTATCCATATCTAATTTCTCCTTTGGTTTAAATATAATAGGTGTTTTACCACCTTGTTCCATTCGCAAATAAGAATCTGCTGTCTTTGGTTTTATAAAAGGCTCGATATACTTCATAGAATTTGCAACTAAATCATTCTTTATATCTTTTGTATCGAAATACTTTTTATATTCATCAAAACTCATTCCCATAATAGAAGTATCATTATCATAACTATGTACTACCATTTGTGGTGTATCTACTGTTGTTGGCAGTATAATTTCCATTGGTGGTATGAGTTCTGCTAATTTAGAAAATAAATCATCGGTTATCTTTTTCGTGGGTATCATCTCCATTGACCCCGTAGAACACCAATCCAAGCTATCACTCCTTTTTCTATACTATTCGTTACGAATAGTTAAATAATTAAAAATGCTGTGATTAGAATTACCGTTGCAAATCCAATTAATGCAGAATCCGCAACTATTTGAGTAGAAAGTGAGTATTTTAGTTCCCCAACAAAATCACGGAGCATAAGGCTCGTATCTTTTGTTAAACATTCTTCCTCATAGTCATTCTTAACGGCATTTCTAAGTTTAATATCAAAAATCAAATTAACAATTCCATAGACAATCATTAGGATTGCTAATATAATTGTTATAATATACATTTCATTAGTCCTCCCAACTATCAAAAAATCTTGTTGTGTTGTACTGTATAATAAATTCCTGTGTTTCGTGCCATTCGCCCTCACAGAGCGAACAGTCATACATATATAATATCCTGTGTTGAACCGCTGAGTTTCCCTCAACAAATATGTAATCTATTGCGTTCTCAACGTCATCACAAGTTTCATATTTATATCCGTAATACCTCATACCAGATATTACTTCCGAGATTGTGTCATATCCCCTGTAAACCATAGCGTCACGAACAGCCTGTGCAAGCAGACAACAACCCTCAAATCCTTCACCGCCGGATTCACCCATAACGAGATGTACTAATTCTATCCGTTCTGAATCCGATAAATATACGGATTGTGCTTTGTAGTTATAATCGGGGTTATCTATAGAAAAGAGATATTCACTACTTTTTACAGTTTTCTCTTTTGGTTTCTTTTGCTTTGGTTTAGTTTCTTTGACTTCCGTAGTAGTTTCTGTAGGAGCAGTCGTAGTTTCCTCGGATTTTTCCGTTGTAAAAGTTGATTGTGTTTCTGTTTCTGTTGGTTTTGTTTCTTTTATTGGTTTTTCATTCCGTCCTGTTACGCAGCTTGCACTTCCGATAATCAGAAATACAATAGCCGTTACAAGACAAAAGATTAATAATCTTAACCTATTTTTCCCATACCTATCCGTTTCTGTTTTTGTGTGTCTACATTCGTATCGCATATTCACGCTCCTTTAATTGAATTGGCACACTATCAACCTTTACTTTGGCGAGATTCCGTCCTACGATTCGGCATTATTACTACTAAGAACGTATTTCAGATTAAACCTCATCAGTTTATTCCTCAGTTCTTCTAAGTTTTGAGAAGTATGTTCAATCCGTTTCATATAGTGATTAAGAATTGCTTTAATAAACGTATCTCGTTTCGGTTGCAAACTTACATAATAGTAAATCCCATCCTCACGAAATAATGTATATAACATTTGTTCTAAAATGGTATTTTTAGAATCGTATATTACATCATTCTCCGTAACATAATAAGTATCAACACCATTATTCATCTCGGATACTTCCACTTCTCTAATAAAAATATTGTCAACCTCGGTAGAAATCGTACAGTCACAAAATTCGTGAACAAAAATTTTCATTGTTATTATCCACCTTGTTTAAATAATAAAGATATTAAATTTTTAAAAATTTGTGTCCAAATATCTTCTGAAATCGTTTTTTAAACTCGTAACAATCTGTGATAAACGACCTTTAGATATTCCACAAATTTCCGCTATGTCTTTTTTCTTCTTCTCTTGTACAAGTAAATCAAAAATCTTCCGCTTTATATCCGGCAACTTACTCTTAAATTCTTCGATAATAATATCCTTGACAACTTCATCACATACCGTGTCTTTGGTGTCCTCAGTAACGGCAATTTTATCCAATAGGTTAAATTCGTTACCTTCGTCCTCGGAATCCGCTTGAATGACAATAGTATTTACTGTTTTAGGTTGTTTGTTATCATAATACCTCGCAACATATAACTCGTGTTTAAACATATACTCCGCATACGTTCCGAAAGTACATTTACCTACTTCAAAGTTATGAGCAGCTTTACATAATCCTATAGCAAGTACACCATAATACTCGTCAACAGGTAGATTGTGTCTATGTATAAAACCGTAAATTAGATTATGATTATCCTCTACAAGTTTCCGTTGCTCCGCTGATAAATACATCATTAGGCACTCGCAAGTTCTCTCTCAACGCCAAGAGCGTCAAGTTTTAACCGATTAATTGCTTTTCTTTCACGCTCGTACTTCCAATATCTATACTTAATCAGAAGTTTGCTCAACCAATTCTGCTTAATATGGGAGTATTCAGAATCGTATATCTCACCTGTCACAACTCTCCGTCTATTAACGTGTCGTGTTGCGTCAGTAGAGAACACCACCTTTTCAACCCTCATCATAGCGAATCCCATCTTATCTTTACGCTTAACCTCCACCATAAGAATATCACCAATTTTCTTAAAGTATTGGTCGGGAGCAGACTTATCATAAGGTACTCGCCACTCATAGATTTTATCCGAAACAGTTTTCTTTCCGTCTTTTTCTCCGATAATTCTGCCTTTGACAAACTGTGCAGCTTGAATACAAGTGACATATTTTAGTCCTTTTTCTCTTGCTATCAGATACCTTATATATCCGTCCACCAACGTACCGTCCTCGGCTACGATAATAGGTTTATCAAACTCTCCTGTGCGTTCATAATAATCCCTCACACGCTCCATTTTAGTGGAGCGTGGGGTACTATACATAAACTCGTCCGAGATAATAATATCCTTAATCGGAATATCACCCATAAGATAAGCTGAGTTAGAGTTGTGTCTTACAATCATTATTCTTCCTCCTTTCCGTCCTCATAGAGAACAGTAAAATTATAATTGTTTGACATATTCTCATCATTAAAACTTACAAAATATTTTTTGTGTGGTAGATTAACTGATTTATTAATCTTAATCTTATCTAATCCACAACAGAATCTAACGCTTGCTTTTGCCCTAAATTCTTCAACAAATTCCGTAATTAATAACGAAGGATAACCGCCATCAGCACTTGCAACTGTTAAAAGAGGTCTACGGATAACAACACTACAAATAAGGTTGTCGTTTTTATCCGTAACAGCCATATGAATCATCTTAATCTTCTTGTTAAAAAGATTTTCTAACATATTGGCTAAAAGTCCATCCGGCAACTCACCCTCAAATAATTTACCAAAACCCTCTTTAAGTTTTTTTCCTACTGAATCAAGAGTTACACTATTGATTTTCTCATAAGCAGAAATATCAAATTTTTTATTCTTAAAATCCACTACGTTCTTCATTTGCTTTTGACCTCCCAAATTTTTTAACTATTAATTATTTCGTTGCAAATCTTAACGAATTTCTTTTTGTAGTTATCCACCTTATCAATCACATCTCGTTTAGTCTTACAATGGTAACGTGTTTTAAGGTGTTTCCAACCAAGCGGAGAAGTAATCTCAGAATAAATCTTGTGTCTTGTTTTTATCTTTTTATCCGTCCTATCGTCCAAATGCTCCGCTACTACGGCAATAATGTTCTCAGTATCGTCCGTAACAGAGAATTTACGAATAGGTTTAACAAGAGTTTCATTATCTGTTTGTGTTTTATCCGCTATAACACCAGCACCAAAATCTTCCGTTAACTGCTTTTGGAATATATCTCTAACTTGATATGCTGATTGTACAAACCAAGTCTGATAAACAGGGCTGTTAGCTATAGCGTTGATTGTAGATACGTTACAGTTCTCACAATCGTATTTAGTATTAAACTCATTTAATACCGCAGCTTCGCAGAATCCATAATCACGTTCCATAAACGCATAAATCAATTTATAACACTCTGCTATATCCATATTAGATAACTCAGAGATATTCTCCACTAACGGAGTAGAGATATATTTCTTCCAAGTATTGACCGATTTAACGTCTATCATCGGTTTTGATTGAAGAAGTTTAACTGTAACCGCTACGGTTTTCCTTAATTCCTCTATTTCCTTTGATAATATGTAGTTATCGCTGATTATCTGTTTTACTCTGAAATAGGAATTAACAAGCTGTCGTTGTACGCTCCAAGCTATATCGTCCGTGAACGACTTAACGAGCATTAAGTAACCGCTTTCTGTGAGAAGAATTACATTAGAGGGAGTACCACCTTGTGGTCGTACAATACCAAGCGTCCGAATTTCGGACGGCTGGGTTATATTAAAGAAATCCGTTCCCTCAATAAAACGTACTCGATTATCATTAAACCTCTTTCTCGCTGTTCCGTCCGGTCTACCGTGTACCTCGTCAATATCCTTAAACGTAACAACACGCTCACCCTGATACTCTTTGACCGATAAATCAAAGTCATTTATCTGTATTACATCATCTATCTGTGTTTCTCTAATCGCTATATTACTGTCCGACATAAAATAAACCTCCTTGTCGTAGAATTTTCCGTAAAATACGATTATATCTTGACAAGAAGGCTATAAATGATGTAAAATATTTCATAGATAGGAGAGCCTGTTGACCTAACAGACTTTTCTTGTCGCAACGCCCTATAGTGTATAAAGTTTGCCGACAGCATACGCTATAGGGTTCTCTTTACTTTTCAAAATGCTCCGTCAGAATCAGTCTAACTAAAGCTGCAAGTGAAACATTTTTCCGTTTCGCTTCTTCTTTTAAATCATTATATAATTTCTCCGGCATTTTGATGTTCAGAGTTTTATCATTCATACTATCCTCCTTTGCTATTATTCTACTACAAAAGTTGTAGTAAATCAATAGTAAATTGAAATTTCTTCATATTTTAACAAAATTGTAACTTTTTATAATAATTCCAATCATCCGTCCTACATTACAACTTATTTCAAAGTTGTAATAATAACAAAATCTCTCAGTAACTTTTGAGTCCATTAAAGAACACAGGGAAACCCCGTTGGTAGAAAAAAGAAAATAATACAATATCTTATTAGTGATTAAAAAAGCGAAAAGGAAACAAGTTAATACATTTAACTCTGTTATTTTGTCGGGCAGAAAGACAAAAAATAGCAAGGTGGTGTGATGTATTTGTTAAAAAACTACCATAATTCCCTGTGCTCTTTAAAAAACTCAAAAGCTACCTAAAAATTACTTGACTTTATCCATTAAATCAATTAAAATATCTGTAGTAATAATTGTCTAAACCGCCTTTATTACTAAAATTCTTTTGCTTATCGTCCTATGGGATTTCTCCGTAGGGCGATTTGTTTTATGTATCTATTATAGCAACGAAATTTGAACCTGTCAATAGAAAATCGAATATTTGTTCTATTTTTCTATGACAGTCCATTATTCAGGACAGTCCTTAACCACCAAATAACTCTCCTAAATGACCTTGCAGCCTGTTACGAATCCATACTAACGGCTTTTGATAAACTCTGTATTTATCCATAACCCTTGTAATAATCTCATTCTCGGCTGTTGTAACCTCAGAGAATTGCTTATTACAAATCGTTCGTAAATCAGAATCAATCGTCCTTAGTTCCTCATCTATATGATAGAACATACCGGAGTAGAAAAGATTTTGCGGAGTAATATTGTATTCCAATATATCTTTAAATAAATGCCGTAGCTTCAATCTAAAAGAGTTTGTAAAGCCCTCATTAGCCGAACCTTTGTATTTTTCAAATGCTATACGTTTGAATACTCTATCCGCAATAGTACAATCAAAGTCGTTTGATGATATTAAACCACCTCTGTTTAATTTATCCCACTTAGTATCCTCGGATAAATCAATCAAATCATAAGCAAGAGAACGAGGAATAGTAATTTTCCACTCGTGACCGTTATCATCACGCAGTTTTATTTCTCCTGTCTTATCATTAATATCCTTTGCTCTAAGATTGTTAAGTACGGTATAATCTTTACTCCATATTCCGTAATAAATGGCTCTTGCAAGTGTCGTATAATAGAAAGCATTTAACTCATCAGACCTGTCTACTTCTCGCAAATCTCGTGTTAATTTCTCGTGACTAATATATATAGGTTTAACAGAATCGTCCGAAAAAGAATCATAATTAAAATCGTTCATTATTTTTACACTATTATCATAACCGCAGAATTTAGCATACATTTTAAAATAAACAATACAACGCTTAATTCTGTCTACTGATGGTAGCTGTAATAGCTTTAAAATCTCCGTTAATTCGTCCTCAGACACATTTTCTAAGGATGTAAATCCATTATAACCTAAATCATAAAGTCGTTTGTACAGTCCGTAGAAGTCTTTAAACTCGTTTGGTTTAACCTCACGAATAAAGAAATCTAATACCTGTTCCGACTCGTCACGAAAAAACTCAATAGCTTGTATAGTAGTATCGGCTCTGAATTTCTCCGCAAACACTTCAAACTTGATATTCATAATTGACCTCACTTATATTATACAATGAATTTTTCAAAAAGTTTAGCTTGAATTAAAAAATTTCATATTTTCCTCCTATGTTAATTCTACACCAAAGTCAAGACTATTAAATACTTCCTCAATTTCTTCATAAGTGATTCCGATATAAGTTAGCGTGACTAATGGTGATGAATGATTAAATATCTTCTGTAAAAGCTGCACTCTCGCAGTTTTGTCCTTTGCGTTCTGATAAGCCCAATAACCGAAAGTCTTACGCAGAGAATGACTACCAATATTATACGGTAACTCAGCGTCTTTCGCTAAATTATCCATTATTCGCCATAACTCTTTAGCTTTCAGCGGTACAACATCTCCGTAATCGTTACACTTTTGGCTCGGAAATAAATAATCATCTATCCTACAACCAAACTCCTTTTTATAATCTGCTACTACCTTTTGTACCACAGGATTGAAGAACAGAGTAACATACTTATTCTTATTTTTGGTTTTCTCCGGCTTAATAACGTAACTTTCCTTCATATGACCGAACCCATCCATAAAGAACGAGAATTGCAACTTAACTAAATCACTCGCTCGGATTCCAACATTAATTCCTACAACAAATAACATCTTATTCCTCTTAGCAAGTTTATATTTAGTTGAGTTTCCTCTCCATCTCTCTATTTTCTGATTCAGTACATCTATACACTTCTGAATATTCTCCGACTCTCTAATCGGATATACTTCTTTGCTATGCTGCTGATTTACGCTCGGTCTTTTAGGCTTCTTCTCAGTTTCTATAACCTCTAAAAATGGGTTAAAGTCTATGATTTTCTCAGCCGTAACACACATAATATCCTCCTTAATATTATTCATCGTGTTTAAATAATAATACTGCTATTTCTCGTCAGCCTACAGAATTTTCCGTAGGCTGACTTATTTGCTATCGTGATAACGTCCATACGCTCCTGATTTAATCTTCTGCATACGAACCTTTGGCGGTACTCCGTTCAATACGTCCTGTCTGTATTTATCCATATTGAAGTCCTTTGCCGTAGGCTCTGTATTCTCTTTAATAGTTTCTCCTACACCAAAAATAGCTGCTAAAATTCCTAACATTGTTAATTATACACTCCTTTTTTTGTTATTGTCAAGTGATTTAAGTGAAAAAAATAAATTTTCCACTTAAAAATTATGTTTTAATTCCTTAATATTCTTTTATTATATCAGTTACATCATCGACTTTAAAATCCGTTATTTTACAATCAAATTCAATTGTTATACATATAATACAGTTACAATTTGGACATTTATATAATAATTCTCCACTACCCCCTTTTAAAGCCGTGTTCGTCATCTATGCCTATTTCCATACTGTTCTGATTATATGTTTCATATGGATTCAATTTATTTCCATTAAGATTACATTTTGGACATCTGAATTTATTTATATTAGACACCTCATTGACCTCCTTATTCTCCATTACTAATATCCACTTGCATTATATCATCATCCGTGACGTAATACAAGGTTAATTTAATATCCTGTGTTATAAATTATATTAATAATCTCACAAACCTGTCTTATAATCTCATCCTGTTCTTTGGTAGAAATATTTTCGTATTGTCCGTAAACATATCCGCTGACATATTTCTTTGCGTTCTGAAACAACTCTCGTCTTTCATCATCCGTCTTTGTATCAGTTATAAGCATTTCAAAATACTCATACGTCCTGTTAATTCGTCTATTTCTAACTAAATACTTTGTGTATTCATCGTAGCTAATTAATCCGAGAACCCACTCATCCTCAGTATGATTCCAAAAATACCCTCTTAAATCAGCTAATGTCATTTCTCCGCTAACAAGTTTATCGAAAACCCATTTTGCTTCATCTTCATTAAACCCCGACAAAGTTAGTCTGAATCGCTCTCCGCTGTCTATCCACGGCTTTTTAGCGTTCTTAGCTATAGGATATGCACCTATATCAAATTTTCCGTTCCAGTCCTCAATCTGAATATCCACTCCGTCCGGAGTTTTACCTCTTTTAATAACTTCCATAATTGACCTCCTGTTAAAATTAAGTTTTTAATTTGTTACTTTAAAGGTATCATAGCATTTTGTATAAATTCCTTTTCTTCCTTGCTCAAATCAGTTTCAACAACTTCATCCTCATACCATTGTTCATATATCCACTCATTTGTATCTCGATGGAATTCAATATGATAAAAATAAGACTCTCCATTTTTATCAAAAAATTCTCCATCACCAAAATCAAACACGACAGATAAACCATTATAGCTACAATGCCCTTGCTCTATTGATTCTATAACGGAGTTTTTAATTTTTTCTCTAATCATAATATCCTCCTTAATTTGCAACCTTAATAATCAAATGCTCCGTATTATCAACCTTCGCCGTATACTTCGCTCCGTCTTTTGTTATCTTCGTACCAAGATATTTTTCCACAGCTTTAACTCCACCGTTCACGAACACCGGCTTATTAGTCGCAAGCTGCTTGTTATAATCTCGCTCGTTCTTAACCTCATTTAAGTCTACCGACTTTATCATAAATGTCAAAATTTATTCCCCCTTAACTTTTAATCGACTCTTGATATATCATATAGCGTTTTACCCACATATTATAATTATCTTTTGTTAAATCTTCTTTTGAAATATCACTTACTAAATTATAGGGTAAAGAATCATCTGTACCCACATCAAATAATATTCTTCCATCAGCAAAGAAATAAATATAACTCAAAGACCTATAACAATCTATACGTATCCACTCTATCTCCTGTTCATAGATATATCTTTCCATACAAAAACTCTGTATAGGCTCTCCATTAATCTCTATCTCCAACTCAGGATTGAATTTGTGTAGATAAATAATCTGTTTAATATCTGTTAAATCTCTTACTCTTTTTCTTACTATTGAAATCAGATTATTAATATCGTCCAATATATCCTCATATAACGGTATTCCGTCATACTCATTATCTATCCACTCATCATAACAAATAGGTGACATACCAGCATACGCTCCATCAGAATGTTCCTCAGCCCAGTTCTTAATATATTCAATATAAAGTTTCCATTTATTATCCATAATAATTCCTCCTGTTACTTGAAATTACTTGAAAATCTTACTCAGAATCCGTCCTGTTGCGAACACAATCCAACTCCCCAGACCTTCAAATGCAATCAAAAGTCCGACAAAAGCGAATAACAACAAAACCGTTGCGTCCTCACCATAGAAAAGTCCACTATAAGCTATTGCAATACAACCTATGACTATTCCGAATCCGATTATCCTACGCAGTACAGATATTCTCGCTTCACGTTTCCGCTGCTTTTTCTGTTCCGCTAAGTATCTCTGAACGTGTCGAATCCTCTTGCGTTCTTCGGTTAAAATCTCCGCTTTATAGCTGTCTACGTCTATGTATTCAAGCATTTTGTCACGCTCCTTTATCTAAGTACGCACATTTATTAATTAAATCCTCGTACATTTCACCGAAATCACAACCGTAATTTTCCGTAAACCAAACTACAGTTTTTCTCAAAGCTGCTAATTCCTGTTGTGTTAAATATCTTTTGTAGCCACCATATTTAATATAGTAATTAATAGTTCCGCAATAACGCTCAAATCTAACTATATATCTATTATTAGCCACAATATTCCCTGTTTTTGAATCATAAGAAAATCCATTAATTTTCATTTTGTCACGCTCCTAACCTAAATTAATTCCGTAGTGCTGATATAGTTCTTTTTTCTCCGTGAAAATCAACACTCCCTTGTCATATAACTTATCAATAAAATATCTAATATATCCTTTGTCGCTCTCTCCGGCTAACTGTTGTTTTACGTCCTCGACCAAAACCGGAGAATTATCTCTGTATGCTCCCATATTATTCCTCCTTAATAATTAAAAACTCCATAAGATAATAGTAGTAATACAAGTATTCATCCCAATAACAATCATCATCCACCGCAGCTTTACGGAAATCCTCTAAACAATCATAAATTGCAGTAATAATATCACAATCATTATTTCTTTTACGATATTCCTCTACCGTAAATCCTTCCGCTGTACTATCAAAATTAAACCAATATTGACCTATTTGACAAACAACACCGTCCTCGACCTGTCTAATAGTGACAAGACCTTGATTATATCCACGTTCAATCATTTTTTTTGTAATTAGCGTGTCAATCTCTGCTTCTTTCATTTTTTCACAAACAGAATCCACATACTCATAGAATCGCTTTTCAAATCCGTCAAATTCCTGTATGAATCTATGAATACACTCTATATCAAGTTTTTCTATATCACATAATTTTCCGTTATAGTGATTTACTGCGTGAACATCGCCGTAAATATCAACAAATAAATCTGTGTTTCCGTTCGCTCCACCATTTTTAATACCCACTCCCTCAATTGAAATAGGCTCTCCGACAATACCGTGTACAGTTTTTCCACCATAGAATCCGACTTTATGACGTATACCGTCTGTATAAAAATTACGCTTTTCATCTTCATAGCCATTAACTCGCTCGTAACCATTGATACACATTCCATTATCAAGGCAAGCCCGACCTACTTTGATTACTTCGGCTATTCTCTCAGCCATACAAGCAATCGTTTGTACTGCCGTTCCATATTTAAAAGAATCCACATAGGAATTGCGTGTTGCAATATTCTTCTTACGCTGACTATATTTATTAATCATCTCTACTCTATCCATAATCTGACCTCCTGTTTTATCCATTGGAGCAAATCACCGACCGGCAATTCGCTCCGTTCTCCGTCCTGTTCCTGTTAAGCTGCAAAATCTTTTCTAATTTCATCCGCAGTATAACTCTCATCGCTTATTCTCATAGGTACGACCAGAGCCAAATACTCCGCATTTTCAAGTATTAACGGCTTTAGAGTTCCGCTATACTTAAACATAAATTCCTCTTTATCGAACACATTAACAGCGTCCAGTAAGTAACCACAATTGAATCCACAGTCTATCTCCGCTGTGACCTCATCTTTAGCCTTGACTAAATCCGTAGTCTTATAAGTTACCGTGTTTATATTCATCAGAATATCTCCGTCATAACTCATAATTCGTGTAGGGCAAGTGATACCCTTATCACTCTTTGAATACTTCTTATATTCCTTTAGAATATCCGTAAATTCCTTTACATTCTCGACCGCAAATTCCGCTGTTACGTCTTTCGGTACAACCTGTTTCCACTCCAAAAAATAACCGTCAAGCAATCTCGAAGTATAAACAAAATCTTTTCCGTAAAATGTTATGTGCTTACCGTCACAATATACTTTTAAACCGTCTGTAGCCTTGCCTATCAGTTTATTTAAGTCTGCATTAATGAATCCGGCTGCGACCGCTTTTGTGCCGTTATTCGTCCACCAGTCGCATTTACGCACAATCATTCTACAATCGTCAATAGCAACTATCCCTTTATCCACACTATCGAAAAGAATCCCTGTGTAAATCGGTTTAGACATATCATCCGATACTGCTGCTGATACCGTCTTAATCGACTTGATAAAATCCTGTCCGTTCTGAACGTCCATAAAATCGTTATCCGCTGTCTGCTCGACCTCGTAATATTCAATCATATCATCCAGTTTAGCGACCTGTGCTACCGTCATTTTCTTTTTATCTGATTTAGCATAACAAGGTTCATTTTCTCCGCACTCGTCAGCTTGAATTGCGAATACTCCCTTTACTGCTCCGATTTTTTCCAGTTCCGCATAATACAAAGTTGCTACTCCGTATTCCTCGATTTTAATGTATGGAATCGCAAGTTTACATTTATGCTCCAGTGAGTTACTTTCGATAAAAACTCCGTTCTCGTTCGCTCTGATAATCAGTCCGGCTAAGAATTTACAAGCACCGCCTTTATATCTCTTTGCTATGGGAATAATTCTCTTTATAGCGTTATTAAATTCCTTTGAGTTGACATAAAATTTCATTTTTAAATCCTCCTATTAATTATAATTTTCTGCTAATCGCTTATTGCAAAAGAAGTGATAACCTGTTGAACATTCATCAAATCCTCTATCAAAATCTTCAATAATTACCTCATCACCAATACAATATGTGGTTTCTCTATCCCATATAGAAATACCAATTTTTTCTCCGCAAAAATCACCTATAATATCAATAATTTTCGCTTTATTAGTACGGCATTTTGAATCTATACTTCCTCTGATTTCAGCGTCCTTTGGAATCTCTGCAACTACAATCACACCAGCAACACATTTTTTATATACTTTTTCCGGCGGTTCTATAGTTCTAATAATAGGTAATTTAATCATATTCTGTTCGCAATAGCGAATAGCTGTCTGACGTACTCGCCAATCCTCGTCTTTAAGCCAACGCTCGATAACCTCAATCGGAACATCTTTTCCGCTACAAGCGTTCATAGCTGCCTGACGTACATCACAATCCTCGTCTTTAAGCCAACGCTCGATAACCTCAATCGGAACATCTTTTCCGCTACAAGCGTTCATAGCTGCCTGACGTACATCACAATCCTCGTCTTTAAGCCCACGCTCGATAACCTCAATCAGAACATCTTTTCCGCTACAAGCGTTCATAGCTGCCTGACGTACTCGCCAATCCTCGTCTTTAAGCCAACGCTC